>Ga0316604_10000058_pt1 | contig 194281 bp, 165 predicted proteins | sample OWC_soil_day20_C_FD_207650 | JGI IMG/M metagenome (GOLD analysis project Ga0316604, IMG submission 207650) | Wetland soil microbial communities from Old Woman Creek delta, Ohio, United States - OWC_soil_day20_CT | ecosystem: Environmental > Terrestrial > Soil > Wetlands | place: USA: Ohio... | reverse complement strand
GTGAGTCGCTTAGTTCCGAGCGTAAGCAAGGAACATCCTACAAGAGTAGGAGAAAATCTGAGTCTAATCTCGAAATGTTCGTTAATACTTCACTTATCTGAATGTGTAGTTTTGAGGGAGCATACCTCAATAATCCATGCCAAACGGGGAAAACCGCTTGGCATTTATAGTCTCAATATTACTTGGAGGGGTTCCCGAGTGGCTAAAGGGAGCAGACTGTAAATCTGCCGGCTCTGCCTTCGCTGGTTCGAATCCAGCCCCCTCCACCAAAGCTTAAAACAAATCCATTCCGGTGGAGTTGTTTATATAAAGAGTTTGGCTCCGTAGCTCAGCTGGATAGAGCGTTTGACTACGAATCAAAAGGTCGCAGGTTCGAATCCTGCCGGGGTCACCATGATATGCTGGTGTAGCTCAGTCGGTAGAGCGTATCCTTGGTAAGGATAAGGCCACCGGTTCAATCCCGGTCACTAGCTCCATTGGCGGCGTAGCTCAGTTGGCTAGAGCATGCGGTTCATACCCGCAGTGTCCGGGGTTCAAATCCCTGCGCCGCCACCATCTTAATTTACGGATGTAGCTCAAAGATTTTACTCTAGACGAATTTGTAATTAATATCCCTACTACTAATTGTAGATAGGGCTTTTTTATTTTTTATATTTAGCAATGAATTCATTTCGAAAAGAGGGATGTCATGTTTGTAGGTATCTTAAAACGTATGGATCGAAACTTTCTTTTGTTTCTCTTAGCTACTGGTTTTATAGGTATTGCCCAAAGTGTGGATGGGGCAACTTTGACTAACTACCTGAAAGAAAATCTGGGGATGATGATTCTTGAGCGATCGGCACTGGAATTTCCCAGAGAACTACCAGGATTGTTGATAGTTATTATAATTGGGTTAATGTCATCGTTAGGCGATGTGAAGATTGCTGCAGTAGCCAATATTCTTGCTGCGATAGGAATGGCTCTCTTGAGTATTATTCCATCTGATTATAGCTTTGTACTGGTGACAATATTTATATATAACATGGGAACCCATATTTATTTGCCAATCTCAAACAGCATTGGTATGAGGTTTGCAAAAGCCAATGATATGGGGCGAAAATTGGGTAAAATTAGTGCAGTCAATACTATCACGCTAGTATTCAGCAGTGCGGTTTTGTGGGTGCTTTTTAAATTTGTCCATATGAGTTTTGCTATGGCTTTTCTGATTGGCGCTTTAGCATTCTTCGCGGCAGCTATATGTCTAATGTTAATTAAACCGATACAATCTGAGAATAAGGGAAAGCGTTTTATTTTTAAAAAGGAATATGGTCTATATTATTGGTTGTCAATTTTATTTGGCGCCCGTAAACAAATTTTTCTTACCTTTGGGCCATGGGTGCTGGTCGATGTATTTCACCAGCGGGTTACAACAATGACGATGCTATTTTTTGTCATATCGGTGATCGGAATCTTTGTAAAACCGTGGATAGGGCAATTGATTGACAACCGAGGAGAAAAATACATTCTTACCAGGGAAGCAATGCTCTTCTTTTTCGTTTGCCTGGGGTATGCTTTTGCTACTGACATATTTAGTCCCGCTTTGGCTCTTGGAGTCATTTGTATTTGCTATGTTTTAGATCAATCAATGAGTTCGGTCAGTATGGCACGAGCAACTTATATGAAAAAGCTGGCTCTGGTACCGGAAGACGTTTCTCCAAGCCTGTCTTTAGGAACTAGTCTTGACCATATCTCAACCATGTTCTTACCGATAATTGGCGGATTGGTTTGGTATAATAGTGGGCCTAATGGATATAAATATGTGTTCATAGGCGGTGCCATTATTGCGCTATTTAACCTTGTATCAGCTCAGTTTATCAATGTGGATAAGAAGAAAGAGTTGTATGTAGTAAATGAGTTAAGCGAAAAATAATTGCCAAATTTGGATTTGCTTTTTTAGTAGGGATAGACCCGCGATGGAAGTCGGGGCTTATATCGTTAGGCAATTTGTCAAGGAGCAAGCTGACTGGGAGAGCTTTTGGCATAGCAGCAAAAAAATTCCCCGCAGGTAAAACCTGCGGGGAATTTTTTTTGCTTGTCAGGTTTAGAAGAAGAATTCTATCTGCGCCCGATATACTTTATATTTGGTATTAGTATCATCTAAAAGGTTACCGTTTAAGTAAAAAGCAGTAATCTTGGAATTGGTCATTGGAATATATTCAATTCCGAACTGATTGCCTTTTACACCATAGGCGTAATCCCAAGTTGAATCGATTTCAGCCAAGGTCGGGATTTTCCGGTAGTTGTAGAACAGGTCGTAGGAACCTGGTTTAGCAATCGCTGCTTCTTTATATTTTAACTGAGCAAAGTAGCCTTTGTTGTCCTGACCGGCAACATCAATATCTGATTTTGAAGCGGTGGCAACAACGCCCCAGTTGGAGCCTAGTTTGGTGTCAAAGCCGCCTTCGTAATAGGTAACAATGTCATCAGAGTTACTACTACTAGTAGTAGCGCTACTAACAACATCTATCCGATGATAGGCTGCTTTTACGTTAGTCACAGGAGATAGGGCATAGTCTAATTCAGCGAGGCCATATTTGGAACCAGCAACATCTTCATAGGGATTATCAACAACGCTGGAGCTACCAAGAGAAGAGGCGCTGAGTTTGCCGTATGCCAAGCGAGTTTTTAATTTGTTACCAAATTCAAACTGCCCACCCGTTATGCTATCGTCGATTACTAGACCGTAGGCGGAAAACGGATTGAATTTACCCATCGTTAGCGTGCCACCGAAGGCTGGGCCGGTAGCAAAAATTCTAGTAGTGTTCCCATTGCTTGTTAGTTGTTCGACACCATTTTGATTTTTTTTGCTTTCGATTTCAGCTTTAGCCACCCAAGTGTCATTGATTTTGGCGGTAGCCCACAGGTCTAGATAGCTGTGGGAATTTGCCAGGCTGTCTTTGATGCCGTCGGTATCGGTTTTGTCATAGCGGAATCGTACTTCACCAGAGAATTTAACGTTATCGACTTTAGATTCCAGAGCAGAAACGCGAACCCCAAGATTGTTTAATTCCTGAGCGAATTCGGTAGCTAATCTGTTGATTAGAGCCCGGTCTTCTGCGTCTGCTTTCTTGGATTTTTCCATTGCTTTGGCGACGATTTGTGCCATTTCATAGCGGGTTATGGCTTTTTCACCTAAAAAGGTACCGTTGTTATAGCCGTCAACAATACCGTCTTTAGCAAGCTTGTTAACTGCGTCATAAGCCCAATGCGATCTTGGAACATCGGCGAATGGGCCGGCAAATGCAGTGCAGGAAATGCTGAGAACAAGCATTACTGCCAAAGTAATGATTAAACCTTTGTTCATTCTTTCCACTCCTTGGTTCTCGGCAAGACAATCTTTATTAAGTTACTAATATTTCCTTGAAAAGTTATCTTGCTGAATAATGTGTATTAATTACTGTGAGAACTATGAGGACTTTTACTAAGAGTTCACCTCCTTTGGGTCCATGAAGTTCTTATCAGTAACAATCAATAGTATATGTTTCTTTAGAAAACGTTAATACAGGTGTTGACGTAATTGACATTTTTTTCTTAATATCAATAATAAAACAAAATGACCGGATAGTCAATTTGTTTTTACCGAAAATAATAAAAAATTACCTGCTTTATGTTGAAATAAAGCAGGTTTTGACAGGTTGTGTCTAGGTGTTAGTATATTATTTATTATTATTTTTTAATTTTTCCACAGCCTTCGCGTTAGCAGGACTACGGTTTTTTTGTGGGGCGGCTGGAATTGCGTCAGCCAAATCGACGATACCGATGTGCTCATTGCTGTTTGGCCAGAGGGCTTTGTAGTTATAAGAGCCTGGAATATCCTGAGGAGTATCAGAGCTGCCTGAACGTAGGACGCCTTGCAGGGAGTCTTCGCCATCAAAACCGACATCATCAGAATTAGTTGTATCAAGAAAGGTGCGATGAAAGGGAGGTGCAAGAATTTCTTCTTCTAATGGCCGGGGTGTGCTGTCAACGGTATCGGTTTTTCGCTGGCAGTTGATGCAAAGCGTTGCCCACGGCTGTGCCTCTAGTCTGTCGATATTGATGGTTTGACCGCATTGTTCACAAACTCCGTAATTGCCTGCAGACATTTTGTCAAGTGCGGTTTCAATCTGCTCTAAGAGGAGATGTTCATTGTCACGGATAGCTACATCCTTGCTGCGTTCGAACATTACATCGCCCAAATCGGCGGGGTGGTTGTCGTACATTGAAAGTTCGCCGACAGAGTCGGACATTGTATCGCCGATGCCGGTATCTTCAAGACGACTGATGGTTTTGGTGAGGCTTTCTTTTTCGGCAAGTAGTCGATTCTTGAGCTCTGCTAATGAAATGGTGTCCATGTCTATCACTCCTTTTCATTAGCATGTCTAACCAATGAACGCCGAATAAGTGGGATTTGTTTGCAGTTTTGAGGCAGCTGATTATGCTTGTCTAAGGCAATAATAGAAATAAACTGCCAAAAATAGTGCAAAGACCAGACTAGAATACAAGTACATAATGGAATAACTAGTTGCCTGGGCAACTAATCCTAGAATAATTGCACCAAATCCGACGCCGATACCAAGAAAATTATAGAAGGTAGTGGTTGCCGCAGCTCGACGATCAGGAGGCACGGATTTTAGTGCCCACGCTTCCAGTACCGGAAACAGCATACCGATGCCAACGCCATAACAGGTTGCGACGGCAATAAGCATTGGTAAATTTACGGTCATTGAAAGCAGAACAGCTCCTGTAGCGCAGATCATCGCACCAGGAACAATAATTGGGAAGTGCCCCCAATCATCGTATAATTTTGCAGCAATTGGCCGAATTATATACTCAGCCAGAGCATTTATCAGAAAAAACATGCCGATATTTTCTATTCTCGCTTCTGCACCAAACAGTATCATAAAAATAAACATGCCGGCAATCGAGATACCAAAAATTAGCACCAGAACTGACGGGAAAAGGGCTTTGGTTTCCACAAAATCGGCTAAAACGATATAGAGGGACGTCTTTCTCGCGATTTCTGTTGAACCACGATTGGCGATGGATTGCGTGAGGAAAATTGCGAAGATAATTAGGACGATTGACAAGGCAAATACCCATTGGTAATTAGTTATGGCAACCAAGGTTGTCTCCGCAAAGTGTCTAACGGCCAAAGTGTTATTAGCGCCGAGACCACAAAATTCCATAAAATCTCTCAGTTGGGGTACGGAAAGTGCATTGGACACTAGAGTTCCAAACAGCGTAGTTGCCACACCAAGTCCAATGCCATTAAATGCCCGGAGTAAAAATATAAAGGTAAACGCAGATGTAAAATAATAACCGCCTGCCGCTACGGCGCAGAACAATAAGACGGTTAATAAAAGTGCGTTTTTGTTAAAATGCTCGGTAGCTTTCGCTGTAAAGATGCGGATGAGAATGGCTGACAAAGTAAAGATGCACATAATAATTCCGATTTGAACGTTGTTTCCACCATTTGGGGGAATATATGCCGGCAGGAATGGTGAGAACATTTTTGTTCCGAAAAACAAAATAAAGTTAGAAAGAAACAAGATGCTAAAACTCTTCGAGCATAATGAAGTTGCGGCTTGAGTATTCATAGTCAGGTCAATCACCTCTGACAAAAAAATTTGCATTACAATTATCCATATTTTATAATATCTGCAGCTTTAAATACCGACTTACTGAACTTTGCTATACTTTTTCAAAAATTACAACTAAAAACGGGTTGAAAAATCGAAAAAACATAATAAAAAATACAGCAACTTATAAACAAATAATGGATATTTTATTATAAAATTATATAGGAATATTATAATTATTGCAAGAATAAATATATACAAATTAAAGATGGATTATAATTTTTGGAAATACAAGGGGTATTTCATCGTGTTAAACTTTAATTTGAAGCATGTTCAAAACATTTTGTATGATATTTAGTATGCTTATGGAGTTGTTAAAAATATAAGTGGTAGGGCGGAGCGGTAGCGGGTAGGCGATTCATTTAAATATGCCGTTGGTGAGATAAAACAAGGAAGCGGGGGATTTAGCGCAACTGATACATCAGTAGTAAATAAAAATAGTAATAAAGCTTCTTTATCAAGGAGTAACCACTGGTACGGTGGGATTAATGCAGAAGATGTTGACGCTCTAATATGACCGGATGTATTATAATTATATGGCAAGAAAAAAAAGTGTAGATTTAGAACAAACCAGACTTACATTACTAGAAACAGGGTTAGAATTGTTTGAACAAAAAGGCTTTAATGCCACAGGTATTCAGGAGATTACTGATATTGCGGGTGTGCCGAAAGGTTCTTTCTATAATTATTTTATAAGTAAGGAAGGCTTTGGAGTAGACGTTATTCGCTACTATACTGAAATCCATATTGAACGGTGGAAAAATCTATTAGCGGCAGAGGAAGGAAATTCATATCTGGCGCTAAGTATAGTGTTCACTGAAATTGCGGCAAGATATGAAGGGGCGAACCCCAAAAAAGGGTGTTTGCTGGGAACGCTTGCGGCTGAGATTAGTGAGGCAAGTGATGATTGTCGGGTAGCGTTATCGGAGGCGGTTAGGCAATTTAAAGAAATTTTGGCGCAACGCCTGATGTTGGGGCAGCAGACAGGTAAAGTGCGAAGCGATTTGTCCAAAGATCAGCTTGCAGATTTGGTGTGGAATTGCTGGCAAGGTAGTTTGTTGCAGATGAAAATTGATAATTCAGCGGAACCAGTTAAGAAAACATTAGATGTATTGTTTGAGAATATACTGATACCATGCCCTGAGTAAATGAGAGCGGCGGTGGGTAATAAGAGTATGAACGAGGTAAAAAAGTGTTAATTGTTGCTATGTATAGTGAGGAAGTGGATCATTTAATTAAGTGGTCGACTTCATTTTTTTGTGCGAAAATACAAGGAATTAGTTAATATGCTGGAGAAGTATAAAAGTTCGTTTTTAGCTAAATAGAAGATGCAGTTGTTCAAATAGCTGAAAACATGATTATTTTTACCAGTCTGTTGGAGGTAGTATATTATGAAGAAGCCTATTTACGTTATTGGTCACCGCAATCCCGATACCGACTCTATTTGTTCGGCTATTGGCTACGCTCATCTGAAAAATGCTATGGGCGATTATACTGTTCCAGCTCGGGCAGGTAAAATTAATAGCGAGACTAAATTTGTTTTGGAGCATTTTGGAGTAGCGGCGCCTGTCCTTATTGACGATCTTTATCCCCAAGCTAAGGATATTATGACTCGGGAGGTTATTGCAGTAAAGCCTGGTAATACTTTGCGGGAACTAGGACATATTATGACGCGCTACGGGGTAAAGTCGGTACCTGTTATCGATAATCAAGGCATGTTGGCGGGAATGGTTACAGTTGGTGATTTGGCAAAACGTTATTTTGATGAACTTGAAATGCAAGATCTTCAAGAGGCTGGGGTTGACTATGGAAGCCTGCTGAGAACATTGGATGGTGTTTTAATTACTGGCAATTGCCTGGAGAAGCAGATTAAGGGTAAAGTTCGAATTGCTGGGGCTCGAACTTTGACAATGGCAAAAGTAATTGAACCAGGCGATGTTGTTCTCATTGGTGACCGTGAAACGGCCCAACTCGCTGCTATTGAACGGGGCATAGCCTGCTTAGTGGTTACAGGCGGCTGCGCTATTCTTCCTTCGGTAAAAGAGGCTGCTCTGAATAAGGGGAGTATCATAATCCAGGTTGATTATGATACTTATACATCAGCCCGCTTGATAAATCAGAGCATACCTGTGCGGATGGTCATGCAGTCAGAGGTAGTAGGGTTTAAACCTTCTGATCTTGTTGCTGATATTAAGACGGTTGTTATTGCTACTAAACATCGGTTTTATCCGGTTACAGAAGCAGGGAAATTGGTGGGGCTTATAAACCGGGATCATTTGATTGTTCGTGAACGGGAAAAGATAATTCTAGTTGACCATAATGAACGGACTCAAGCTGTAGAAGGCATTGAAGAGGCTAATATTGTCGAGATTATTGATCATCACCGCTTGGGCGGGCTAGAAACAGGAGAACCAATTTTCATCAGGCATGAACCAGTTGGATCGACGGCAACGATTGTGGCTAATATGCATTGGCACAGGGGTATAGATATGCCCAAAAGTATTGCCGGGCTGCTTTTAGCGGCAATTGTATCTGATACTCTGTTTTTTAGATCGCCTACTGCGACGCCGAAAGATCGTGAAACAGCGGAAAAATTAGCTTTAATTGCAGGGGTGGAACTGAAAGAGTTTGGTATGTCTGTCTTAAAAGCTGGAGCAGGCCTGAAGGGTTTTTCAACCAGTGACATTGCTTGTAATGACATGAAAGAATTTCAAATGGGCGAGTACCGTATTTCCATTTCACAGATTTCGGTGCTTGAACCAGATGAGGTTTTGGCTCAGAAAGCAGAAGTACTCTCGGCTATGGAGTCTATGCGTAGTAGAGAACAATATGATATGGTTATTCTGATGGTTACTGATATTATTAGAGAAGCTACTCATCTTTTGTGTACCAGTCAGTATAACAATATTATCAAGCTGGCTTTTGGTGATAATGGGGCTGATGGCCTATGGTATTTGCCGGGTGTTATGTCCCGTAAGAAACAGGTGGTTCCGCCAATGGTTGAGGCCGCAAAGAAAAAGGACTGAGAGTCGAAGTAGTCTTGAACTTGGTATGGTATAATATAGTATTATTGGGACAATTACACTGAAGGGCGGTTTGCGTAATGAAAAAAAAATTAGTGATAATGCTTGCGCTTATGGTTTGTATTGGTATTACTACTGCATGTGCTAATAGTAGTTCCAAGTCTCAGCCTCAACAGGATAATAAGGCTGGTCAAAACACTATAGCCGGTGACGAACACAATAAAAGAAATACTGTCGCAGTATTTGAGACATCAATGGGTAATTTTAAGGTAGAGCTATTTGAGGATAAGGCGCCGATTACTGTAAAAAACTTTATTGCATTGACAAATAAAGGTTTTTATAACGGGCTTATCTTTCATAGGGTAATAGATGGCTTTATGATTCAGGGCGGTGATCCAAATGGTAATGGAACAGGTGGCCCAGGCTACGCTATTCCTGACGAATTTAATAAAGAACTAAGGCATTCTTCTGAAGGTGTATTATCGATGGCTAATGCTGGTCCTAATACCGGTGGATCACAGTTTTTTATTACTCTCGCTCCGACTCCTTGGCTTGATAACAAACACTCTGTATTTGGAAAGGTAATTGAGGGTTTAGATGTAGTTCGAGCGATTGGTAAAGTAAAGGTCGGAGGCCAAGATAAACCGGTAGTAGATGTGGTTATCAAAAAGATAACAATTGTACAGCCTTAGAATAATTGGACTTCCAACAACCGCATAACGTAGTATAGCGTAGTATAATAAGCTATGTATTAGCTATTTTGTTTTAGGGAATATAATTCGCTTGTTAGTGACTTTGCATTTCGGTTTGTTTTATGTTAATATTTCAAATGTGCCTGAAATGAACGTTATCTTTAATATGTCCAACCTACTTTTATAAAAGGGGAATCCAATGTTATGGGGCTGCCGAGCCATCTTGAGTGGAGGGCAAAAGCATATCTTAGGATGCCCACCTGTGAGTTGCAGGTTTGGACATAGAAAGAGACGACATTGCGGGCTTTAAAATTATTAAGCGATAAGGGGCTGTCTTGATAAATTGAGACAGCTTCTTTTTTGCGTTCAAATCCTAAAGGTAGGTTCCGAAGAACATGGTTCTAGGGCTTTAATAATGTCGTGATAGGGAGGAGACATTCGTTCGAAGTTTGTTACAAAAGTTTTATAATATTGTTACAAAGTTGCAAAAATATTATTGTATACTTACTTATGAAACCTACTAATTGGCGTGATATCTTATTTAAGATAATATAGATAATGATTGGGGAGGTAGAGAAAGGGGGTTCTGATTACTGTGCATGTAACAGTTGAAGATGTTTGGAGATTACTCGTACAGAGTATTGGGTCATCTCTGGTTTTGACACTCATTGTGTATAAAGCAATGTATTAAACTGAATTAATATGCAAGTTATTCGGCATTTGACCGTAAGTTTGCAATAAGAATAGGATATAGGTTCTGTCCTTGGATCAAGAGAGCAGTTATGCTGTTTGAAGTCTATTGAATGACTTGGAATGGTTGTGGTGGATATATTTTAATTTGTCTGCCGCATTTTAGGATAAACAACGCCCCTCAGTCAGTTTACTGACTGAGGGGCGTTGTAATGTATATGATTATAATCCTACTTGACTTTTTCTTACGGCCTTATTATTTTGGAACTGAACATCAAGGCTAGAGCCGTCAGGGTTTTTCCAGGTATATATTTTGTGTTCAACTTTATCCATGACACCTGGAAGGCTCGGATATGTGGCAGCGATTGCTAGTTCGCCAGGATTATTAATAATTTCAGATACTTGTTGATGGGACATACCGTTTTCAATCTTATCGAACTTTTCCATAGTGGCTGTTTTTTGGGAGCCGCAACCAGCCATAAGTAAAACTGTAAATGCGGCAAGCACTAGAATAATGATGATTGATTGCTTTTTAAACAATTTCCTCAGTCCTCCTAAGTTATTATTCTAATTTAACATATACGACAAATTACATTAATTTCCTTCAAAAAGCGACAAGAATTCTAATTAATTACTGATTTGGAATTTGTTATTGCTATTACATAAACAAGTAGGCTTTTTCTGCAAAAGGATAGGGTGGTATTATTCCTGCAAAATTATTATGGTATATTTTCGTCGCTTCTATATGCATAAAAGTTTGGTATAGGCATAGAACGTGAACCAAGCTTTTCTTCAGAATTGCTGTTTATTATTCATAATACTCCAACCGGCATTTTAGGTAACTGCACAGTTTACGGGAGAATTTTAAAAAGAGGGCTAGTCTGGCAGAGGGTGATTAACTCAACAATTACAAAAAATGAAAAATATAAGTAGAAAATATTATTTATGTCTTCCAATAGTCATAATTAAGCGCATGTTGGCATATATAGTACTAGCCTAATTATGCATGGGGAGGGAAGTTCGATGATAGAGCTTTTGATTGCGGTTGCTGGCTTAGTTATATCATCGTTTCATGCAGTTGAGGCAAAGATGGCGCGAGATGATCAGAATAGGTTTTTTTGTCATCAGCGGATGATATACAGAAGACTGTTGAAACATATGGGCAGTATTGATAAACTATTGCAACTTGAAGAAAAGCTGCGTGAAAACGGTGATGACGAGGGAGCGGCAAAAGTTCAGGAATTAATGGATGTGTTCTATTGTTCCGAAGAAAGTCATCGGAAGATAGGCTATTATTTGCGAAGTGAAGACTTTTGCGATGGGTTGAAGCAACGCTATTCTGATCTTCCTCCAGACTATTTCCGCAATAATTAGAGCCTTAGGGCTCTTTTTTTTGTTAACGCTTATAATTGCTGTTTTAAAAAATTATGAGCGGCTTGAATTAATTAAAAGAATGTTAGTGTGGAGGCAATTTGATCTATTATTGGTTGTTCCTGGGTGAATTTGTTTAGTTTACCCAGAGTGACGATAAGAACATAATAATCTTTACTTGTGAAGATGTAATTTACGTTGTACCTTTTATCACTAAACAGCAGTACTTGTAAAGCATCGTAGTTTGCAATACTGATATGACGTTTATCAATTAAGTCAAACGAGGGAAGGGCTTTAAGCAAGTTTTCTTCATCTTTTCTAGTAAAAAAAAGCTTGTAGTTGGTAGGAGTACCGTTTGATGGAGCCAAGAAAAGTGCTAAGGTAAGATTGTCACCGGGAGCGTCAGCCTCAAAAACGGCATACTTGCTTTGTCTAATTTGCCAAGTATCAGGGAAAGTCATGCGAAATTTATATTGTTGATTTTCATATATTTTATCACTGCTTGCGGCGGCTGAAGAGGTGAGAAAAAGTATAAAGGTTAAAACTAAAAATAGTGCACGTTTCAAATGAATACCTCCTACTAGTGGTGTAATAGCTTGGCTGAGTAATATTTTTCAAATTAATACATTCGAGATAATAGTGTTAAATCCTGTCGAAATGTGCAGAAATATACAAGAAGAAATAAAATTTAATGGAGTTTAAAAAAAGACGGAGGAAATGCAAAAAACTACTGTCATCAAATTTATAATATAGGAAAGTAACGTTTTTGGAAGTGAGAAGTGAGAAAAGGAAGGGATCCCTCCTTAATAAGGAACTTCTTCCTTTTCTTCCAAAAATGTTACAAATTAGTAACATTTTTGAAACATAATTGTTACAAAACTATTGTAAAATATGAAATATAAATTACCGATCGGCGTAGTTTGGTTTTCCCAACCTTTCCGGACTATGTCGGTCGATTACATATATTCTTAATAATGTGATATTTGTTGCTCTCCACCGTACTGGTATGGAGGGCTCTTTTGTGTGTTAGCGTTATGTTTTTGCTGGGATGATTGGACGATTGGGGAATTTAAATGATTGTCATACGTCCATTATGCTGCAGAAGTTCAAGAAGATAGGTATCTAAATTCATTTATAAGTAGGTTAAGCGTTGGCAATATTTTACCATTAATTATGACTAGAATAAAGTAAAAAAACATAGCAAAAAACATAGCAAAAAACAAGCGTAAAAAACGCTGTACAAAGCACGGCAACGCTTTACAAAACTGGAATTTAAAAGTACAATAATAAAGTGCTAAAAAGTGACTTGTGCTACTATATAGAAGAATTTCCGTAAATTTGGTTCCGTTAATGAAACTTGGTAGTCGGTTTCGCGTCCAATTTGCGGCTTTGTTTTTCTACAGACAGCTTTTGCCTAAACAGAGAGCCCGGTAATGAGCCAGGCATGATAACGGAGGTTTCCAGCTATTATGGGACTTGGCGGAAGCCGGGTTTTTTACTTTTTTGGGACAAGACGGGTGCTGGATAGGTATGGTCATAAAAGACACTGTAGCCAGGATTGCTGAGTGAGGAAGGAGGACGTGGTATGGTGCCGGTGAGAACGCGTGTACGGTTCGTGGAAACCGACGTTATGGGGGTAGTGCATCACTCCAATTATTTTCACTGGTTTGAAATGGGGCGGGTGGAATATATGCGTCAGGCCGGTGTATTATTACCGGAGCTGATGGCTGAAGGAATTTTGTTTCCTATTAGCGATGTGAGTTGCCAGTATCGGGCTTCGGCGAAGTTCGATGACTGGGTTATAATTGAAACGACATTAGTGGATTTAAGCAAGGTTAAGATGATATTTAATTATCGGGTGGTAAGAGAAGACGACGGGGTACTTTTAGCAACCGGCAGCACTAAAAATGCATTTGCTGACGCTAATGGCAAAGTAGTAAGACTGCCGATTCAATATTTTGAACGGTTGAAGGCGAAATTTTCTGATGAGACTGTTGGCAGCTAGGTGATGAATAGGGGACAGCATATAATGGGAATGATTAGTTTAGGGTAGCGAATGCGTGCTATACTATTTGGGCATCAGGCATAGAATAGATGGCGCTTAGAGAGAATATTTCAAGGGAGGTGGCGCCATGAGTACTCCGGCAATTGGTGTTTTTGACTCAGGAATTGGCGGATTGACGGTTGTTAAGGAATTGGCTGCACTTTTGCCGCATGAAAAATTTATTTATTTCGGTGATACAGCCAGAGCACCTTACGGGTCAAGGCCTCCGGCGCAGATTATTGATTTTATGCACCAGATTTTACGATGTTTTGCGTCGAGGGAGGTAAAGCTGGCAGTATATGCCTGTAATACGATGACGGCACTTGGCCTGGAAGAGGCGCGGAACAGGTATTCTTTTTCCTTAGTGGGAATGAGCACTGGGGTGCGTACGGCTTTAAAAGCAACGGTTAACAAGCGGATTGGCGTTATTGCTACTCAGGCTACTATTGCTAGCGGTAAGCACGGTGAATTATTAAAGTTGCTTGATTCCGAGGCGGTTTTATATCCTCAGGCTTGTCCTAAGTTTGTACCATTGATTGAGCAGGGGGAGTTTACTGGATCGGCGATTGAGGCAGCAGCCCTGGAATATTTAGCGCCGCTTAAAGCTGCTAAGGTTGATACGATTATTTTAGGTTGCACTCATTATCCAATAATTAGTCCAATTATCAAGGAAATTATGGGGCCTTCGGTAAATTTGGTTGATCCGGCAGGTGAAACTGCGGTTGATGCTAGGGATACGTTGATTAGGATGGGGCTTAAAGCCGAAAGTGGTGCGGGGACGGTGCGAATTGGTTTTTCCGGTGATTCGCTTAGAACCGAGGAACTTGCGGCTAGTATTCTTGGTGATAGGAAGTGTGAATGTATTCAGATGAATTTAGAGGACTATGTAGTTTGCTGAGGTAGTAGTGTTGATAGGAGATGGAGGCGTTTTTGGTGGGAATAGTGGAGTTAGTGGTATCAATTATTATTGTTTTAGTTGCAGTTGCACTGGTAATATGGCTTTATTTTATCCGGCAGGGCGATGCCGAATTTGAATTTCTGGTGGATCAGCGCACTGGCTTAAAGTTGGATAGCATTAATTCTAATGTTGCAGTTTTTTCTTGTAAGGTACCGTTTGTGAACAAAGGCATGCAAGATGGCACAATTATGGATTGTTATACGCGGCATCTTTTACCCAGGGAGCAGTATGACGGTGTGGAACTGGCTTCGTGGCTGGCAGTAGAGACTAGGCCACGCAATGACGGTTATTTTGAGGCGCTAATTGTTCCCAAGACGACCGGTGAGACTCTGGATATTACCTTAAAGTTTACGGCTAAGGATAATGATATCAAGGTTGCGTTGGCCGATATGGTTGATTTTTCGCTGGATATTGTATATCAAGTAGTGGCCCGGAGAGAGTGGTATATTGCAAAGCAACGAATGATTGTTGTTGCAGACGAGCTTATTCAGGCCCTTAACGCCGAAACTACGAGGGCATAGGAGGATAGGATGAATATGGAACTGGAACTTATTCCGGTTAAGACCCGGATTCTGACTCCCAAGGATGATATTGTTGATACTATTGAAAAGTATGCTAAGGATATGATTGGGCCGGATGATGTAGTGTCGGTGGCCGAAAGTGTGGTAGCGATTACCCAAGGTCGTATTACCAGCCCTGAAGAGCTTGCTCCATGTTTTTTAGCGAAAGTTATGTGTCGGTTTGTACCACAGAAAGGCAGTCTGTCTAGTGTTTACGGTATGCAGGCGGCAATGGCGGTAGAGGGAAAATGGCGCATGGCCTTCGCAATGCTGGCAGGGCTTTTAGCCAAATTGATAGGTCGTAACGGAGTGTTTTATGAGTTAGCTGGGGAACAAGCGGCGCTGATTGATGATGTTACCGGGACAATGCCGCCGTTTGACAAGAGTATTGTCTATGGTCCGCATGATCCGAGTGGGGTAGCCGAAGCCATTAAAGCACGTCTTGGTTGTCACGGGGCGGCGGTGGCTGACGTAAATGATCTGAAACGGGCGGCGGTGCTTGGAGTGACTAAAGGGCTTGAACCTGCGAGTCTATCTAAGATACTGATTGACAATCCTTTTGGCAACGCTAGTCAACGTACACCGATTGTTATCATAAAAAATTACGCTAAGGCTCTAGCAAAGGCCAACGCTTAGCTGGTGCAAAAGAGGGTAGACTACTAAGTACTATCCTCTTTATTATTGCAGAGCAAACGGCTGAGCAATGTACGCACAGGAAGCGGGGAAGAAAGATGTTGCTGGGCATTGATGTTGGTGGAACATTCACTGATGCGGTTATTGTAAGTGGAGCGAAAATTTTGGCTCAGGCCAAGGTTGTTACAACTCATGGAAACCTTATGTACGGGCTGCTGGCAGCTTTGGATAAGGTACTGGTTGGCTTAGATATCAGACGATTGGATCGGGTAGCGCTATCAACAACTATTGTCACCAATGCAGTGGTAGAGGGAAAAACTGACCGAGTAGGGCTTTTATTAATGCCTGGGCCGGGCATGGATATTACCAAGTTGGTGCCGATAGAGCCCTATATATTGTCTGGCTATATCGATCACCGTGGCAGGGAAGTGGTGAAACCATCTAGCAGTGAGGTGGAGGATGTCTGTCGACAGTTAAGCGGTACTGATGTGTTTGCTGTGGCCGGAAAATTTGCAGTGCGCAATCCGCGGGGTGAACAGGCTGTTGGAGAGCAGCTTGCTCGTTTAGCTGTGCCTGCTTATGTAACGTTTGGATCGACGGTTTCGGGGACGTTGAACTTCTGGCGGCGAGTTAATTCAGCCTACTATAATTCAGCGGTGTGGCGTCATTTTGGACGGTTTGCGTTTGCGGTTAGGCAGGCGCTTGCTGACCGTGGTGTTGTTGCGCCGGTGTATGTACTTAAGGCTGACGGCGGCACTTTGCCGCTGGAGGCAGCTGAAGATTACCCGGTTGAAGCGGTGTTCACTGGACCGGCAGCCAGTGTACTGGGAATTATGGCTCTGGCGGCGCCTGAGGGAGAGGCTGTTACACTGGATATTGGTGGCACTACGACGGATATTGCTTTGTGGAAGGATGGCTTACCGTTGTTCGCTGAACGGGGGGCAGTGATAAATGGCTACCCCACTTCAGTGAGGTCTTTTTGGCTCAATTCAGTAGGAATTGGTGGTGACAGTTTTGTTCGGTGGGAGGAAGGCTTATTGGTGGTAGGACCAATGCGTAAGGGGCCGCCGATGGCAGTGGGTGGTCCTGTCCCTACGGTGGCCGATGCAATGATTGTTGCTGGTGTTACCGCTTTTGGCGACCGTGACAAAGCGTGGGCCGCTATGAGGCAACTGGCTGTAAATGGTGAAGAAACGAAGGGGTTAGCATGTCAGGTGCTGACGGCAGCGGCAGAGAAGATTGTGCAGGCCGTGAAAAGGATGATTGAAGCTCGGGCAGCTGAGCCGGTGTACCGGGTGGAGGATATTGTTTACAGCAAGATTCTTGAACCAAAATCGGTTGTGGGGGTGGGGGGCGCTGCTTGTGGGCTGGCTCCTTTGGTAGCCAAAGGCCTGGGGGTTAGTGCTAGTGTGCCGGAAGGCGCAATGGTGGCTAATGCTGTTGGAGCAGCGGTGGCAAAACCTACGTTGGCGATAACATTGCGGGCGGATACTGAGCGGCGGTATTTTACGGTGGCAGAGCTTGGTCTTCAGAATGAACTTAAAGAGCGGCGCTTTTTGCTTGCTGATGCCCTGGAGGCAGCAAATGGGTACTTAGCGCGGCGGGCCTCTATAGCTGGTATTAGCATTGATGAAGTGGAAACAGTGTATGCTGAGGAGTTCAATTTGGTACGAGGATTTCAGACAGTAGGCAAGATAATTACTTGTCAACAGCAAATCAAGCCAGGCGTGTTTACCAGGGTAAGCATGCGGGAGGATATATAATGGAAGCAAAACCTTTTGGTTTGGTTTTTTTTCCGGCTTTTGACTGGTCTATCAGTCCTACCCATCCTGAGCGGGAAGAACGGCTATTATATACTCGCGATCAAATTTCTGAAGAGGGTCTCTTAGATATCCCCGGAATTCGTGAGTATAAGCCACGGTTGGCTAAAGTAGCTGACGCCGAACGGGTTCATATTGGGGTCCCGGATATTAAGTCCCTGATTACTGATGCGCATCTAGTGTCCGCAGGGGGAGCTATTACTGCCGCCGAGGCATTAATGCGGGGGGAGGTAGAACGCGCCTTTGCTTTGGTTCGACCACCAGGACATCATGCTATGCGGGTGGTGCATGGAGCACGGGGGTTCTGTACGATAAATATTGAGGCTATTATGGTAGAATATCTAAGACGCTTTCATGGTGTTGGCCGGGTGGCGATTGTTGACACTGATGTTCATCATGGCGATGGAACTCAGGATATTTATTATCATGACCCGGATACGCTATTTATTTCTTTTCACCAGGACGGACGGACGTTATATCCGGGCAGCGGCTTTACAGATGAGGCCGGAAGTCCACAAGCTCTTGGTACTACTGTTAATTTGCCGCTGCCTCCTGGAACTACAGACGAAGGCATGCATTATGTACTCGATAATCTGGTTTTGCCAATGCTGGACGAATTTGCGCCTGACATAATCATTAATTCTGCCGGGCAGGATAATCATTACAGTGATCCTCTAGCCAGCATGGCTGTGACGGCTCAGGGGTATGCCAGATTGGCCGAGAAGTTGAAGGCCGATATTGCGGTGCTTGAAGGTGGTTATTCAATTGAGGATGCGCTTCCCTATGTAAATACTGGAATTATATTGGCGATGGCCGGCTTGGATTACAGCCGGGTAGTGGAGCCAGACGTTGAACGGGCGCCGCGCCATACAGCCAAGACGGCGGCGTATATTGAGAAGCTTGTGTTAGAACAGTATGCTCTATGGTGTAAAAGGCAAGAATTAAGTCATAAGGCGGTTTTGAAATCTGGAGATTATTGGCAGAGACAGCGTAGCATATATTATGACAGCAGCGATATTGGTGAACGGCAGCTTGAAAATCTGAGATTGTGTCCAGAATGCCAGGGGTTTATGACGGTAGCCACAGAGGCCGAAGGTGGCGATTCGGGTTATAAGTCAGCTTTCGCCGCCGTTATTCCGCGCCAACCCTGCGGTGCCTGCAGACGACAGGCTAAGGACGCAGTGCTGGCAGCTAAGCGAAAGGGCGGTTTTCAGCACTATATTATTCAAGATAAGGAAAACGATTTTATGGAGCGGCTCTGATTGAGGGCGCAAGGAGGCAATTATATATATGATGCGAGTAGACGGACGGCAGGCGGTAGAACTTAGAAAGGTAAAGATAACCCGCAATTACCTAAAGTATGCTGAGGGTTCGGTATTAGTGGAGTTCGGTGATACCAAGGTACTGTGTGCCGCCACGATAGAAGAAAAAGTTCCGCCTTTTCTAAAAGGCAGTGGCGAAGGTTGGATTACAGCGGAGTATTCGCTTTTGCCGCGCTCAACTCAGTCGCGGAATATTCGTGAGGCGGCTAAAGGCAAGTTGACTGGTCGGACGCACGAGATTCAGCGGTTGATTGGTCGGGCACTGAGAAGCGTGACCGATTTGGCAGCACTTGGGGAACGGACGGTTTGGATTGACTGCGATGTCATCCAGGCTGATGGCGGAACCCGTACTGCCTCGATAACCGGGGCATTTATTGCTTTGTTTGATGCTGTTAACGGACTGTATGCCACTAATGATAAAGTATTTCCGATTAAGGATTTCTTAGCGGCGGTCAGTGTTGGTGTGATTGATAACGAGGTGCTCTTAGATATTTGTTATGAAGAAGATAGCCGGGCGATGGTTGATTTCAATTTAGTAATGACTGGAAGCGGCGAGATGGTGGAGGTTCAAGGTACAGGGGAACAACGGCCGTTTAAAAAACAAGAACTTGAGAATGTGCTGGCGGCAGGTGAGCAGGGGATCAATGCTTTGATTGATTATCAGAAGGAGCTCTTAGGGCCGCAGGCTTGGAGGGTTGGGCGTGAAGGATGAAGGAGATTGTAGTGGCTACAACAAATCAGGGCAAAGTCAGGGAAATTACCATGGCTTTGTCAGCTTTGCCAGTGAAGGTTGTTTCGTTGACTGAATTAGGTATAGTGCCGGAGGCAAAGGAAACCGGTGAGACCTTTCTTGCAAATGCGGTGTTGAAGGCAACCCATTATTCGCTTATGACTGGCAAAGCTTGTTTAGCTGATGATTCAGGATTAGCGGTGGACGCTTTAAAAGGAGAACCAGGAGTTTATTCCGCCCGGTATGCCGGAGAAAAGGCTACAGATGCAGAATGTAATCAAAAATTACTGAAAGAGCTCGCTGATACTTTTCCTGAGAATCGAACCGCCAGATTTCATTGTGTCTTAGCGTACGTAGACCCTGATGGTACACTTTTAACTACTGAAGGAGTGTGCGAGGGAGTAATTTTGCAAGAGGAACGCGGTACGGGTGGTTTTGGTTATGATCCGCTGTTTTATATACCAGCGCTGGAAAAAACTTTAGCTGAGTTATCGGCTGATGAGAAAAATGCTATTAGTCACCGGGGGCAGGCAGTGCGGAATATGGTGGCTAAATTTAAGAGGTATTTCGATGAGAATCGGTGTGATTAGTGATACTCATGGTAATAAGGCCTCAATCGAACAGGCGGTGACAGTGGCTGGGCCGGTGGAGATGTGGTTGCATGCAGGGGACTTCTGCCGGGATGGCCAGTATTTGAAAAGTTATACTGGTCTTCCTGTAACCGCCACGGCTGGTAATTGCGATGCAAATCCGGTTGCCAAGTTTGATGAGTTTATTGAGGTTGCAGGGAAAAAAATTTGGTTGACTCATGGACATCGTTATCAGGATAGAAGTCGTAGTGATGAACTTGTTTGGTGGGCGCGTCAATTCGGGGTTGATGTTGTTATTTATGGTCATTCGCATATACCTGATATAACTTGGGCCGATGGTCTGCTTGTCTTTAATCCGGGTAGTGCAGCGCAGCCTCGCAGTGCTTCTGGAAGAAGCTGCGGGTTGCTGGTCATTGAAAATGGCGTGGTTGGTGCGTCAATTTATAGCATATAAATCAGGCAGATAAAAAAGAAAATTTTGCTTTTTCTTATAAGTTTTTTGTGCTATACTATTTATTGTATATACTACTATAATAAGATAGTTGTAAAGACGTTTTGGATCATCAACATCGTCGTAGGTCGATTTTTCGGCCTACGACGAATGCATATATATCCATTGCCAGAAAATTTACACGAAAGAAGGTAGATTTATGAAGAAGACCAAAACAATGGATGGCAACACCGCAGCGGCCCATGTGTCGTATGCGTTTACTGAAGTTGCGGCCATCTACCCGATTACTCCGTCTTCGCCTATGGCGGAGCATGTTGACGAGTGGGTTGCAGAGGGACGAAAGAATATCTTCGGGCAGCCGGTTAAGGTTGTGGAAATGCAGTCAGAAGGCGGCGCGGCCGGTGCAGTGCATGGCTCGTTGCAGGCAGGTGCTCTTACTACTACTTATACCGCATCCCAGGGTTTGCTATTGATGATTCCTAATATGTATAAAATAGCCGGTGAACTTCTGCCAGCGGTATTTCATGTTAGTGCAAGGGCGTTGGCTGCTAATTCACTTAATATTTTTGGCGATCATCAGGATGTTATGGCCGCAAGGCAAGCGGGCTTTGCGCTTTTGGCAGGAAGCAGTGTGCAGCAGGTTATGGACTTGAGCGCGGTTGCTCATTTATCAGCAATCAAGGGACGAGTACCATTTGTTAACTTTTTTGACGGTTTCAGAACTTCGCATGAAGTTCAGAAGATTGAAGTACTGGACTACGATGATTTAGCTAAGTTGGTGGACAAAGATGCTCTTGACGCTTTCCGCCGTCGAGCTCTCAATCCTGATCATCCGGTAGTCAGAGGTACAGCTCAGAACCCGGATATCTATTTCCAGGAACGTGAAGTATCTAATAAATTTTATGATTCCATACCGGCTATTGTTGAAGATTATATGGCCGAGATCAAAAAATTGACCGGTCGGGAATATCATCTATTCAATTATTACGGTGCTGATGATGCTGAACGGATAATTATCGCAATGGGTTCAGTGTGTGAAGCAATCGAAGAAACAGTGGATTATCTTAATGCTAAAGGGGAAAAGGTCGGTCTTTTGACTGTTCATTTATACCGGCCATTTTCATTGGAACATTTCTTTAAATACATACCCCAAACAGTAAAGAAAGTTGCTGTGCTTGACCGGACTAAAGAGCCGGGGGCGCTTGCCGAGCCGCTTTATCTTGATGTGAAAAGTGCCTTCTATGGGAAGGGATGGCAGCCGATTATTGTTGGCGGTCGTTATGGTCTGGGTTCTAAGGATGTTGTTCCGTCGCATATTGTGTCGGTTTTCGAGAACCTAAAACAGGACCAGCCTAAAGATAAGTTTACGGTCAGCATTGTCGATGATGTTACTAACACCTCACTTCCTATCGGGAAGGATGTTGACACTACTCCTGCCGGGACTACAGCATGCAAATTCTGGGGCTTAGGTTCAGACGGTACTGTTGGGGCAAACAAAAGTGCAATCAAAATAATTGGTGATCATACCAGCATGTATGCTCAAGGCTATTTTGCATATGATTCCAAGAAGTCTGGTGGCATTACGGTGTCTCACCTCAGGTTTGGCAAAAAGCCAATTAAATCGCCATATCTCATAAATAAAGCCGATTTTGTAGCCTGTCATAACCAGTCTTATGTGCTAAAGTATAATGTACTTGAAGGGCTTAAGCCTGGCGGTGTTTTCCTGCTTAACTGTACATGGAATCAGGCCGAGCTTGACGGGAATTTGCCATCGGCAATGAAACGGTATATCGCTGATAACAATATCAATTTTTATACCATGGATGCAGTGAAGATCGCCCAGGAAATTGGTTTGGGCGGACGCATCAATATGATTATGCAATCCGCGTTCTTTAAACTGGCTAACATTATTCCTGTTGATGAGGCTATCGGTTATCTCAAACAGGCAGTAATTGATTCCTATGGCAGCAAAGGTCAGAAAATTATTGACATGAATAACGCTGCTATTGACCGCGGTGTTGAAGCATTGGTAAAAGTTAATGTTCCTCCGACATGGAGAGGGGTTCAGGATGAGGCGGCCGCTGCTAGCGATGCGCCAGCATTTATCAAGAATATTCTTATTCCGATGAATCGTCAGGAGGGAGATAATCTGCCGGTAAGCGCCTTTGTGGGCATGGAAGATGGCACTTTCCCTGTGGGTACTTCGGCTTACGAGAAACGCGGTATTGCTATTAGTGTTCCTGAGTGGCAAATGGAACACTGTATTCAATGTAACCAATGCTCGTATGTATGTCCTCATGCTGCTGTTCGACCGGTGCTGGCCAGTGAAGCGGAAATGAAGGCTGCCTCGGATGGATTTACAGCCAAAGCGGCTGTTGGTGCCAAGGACTATAGTTTCCGGATTGCTGTTTCACCGCTGGATTGTGTGGGTTGTGGCAACTGTGCCCAGGTTTGTCCTTCGAAGGAAAAAGCGCTTATTATGAAACCAATTGCTACTCAGTTGGAGCAGGCTTCTTTGTGGGATTATGCTATGTCGTTGTCGCCGAAAACTAACCCTATGAATAAGGAAACGGTGAAAGGCAGCCAGTTTGAGCAGCCACTTCTCGAGTTTTCCGGCGCTTGTGCTGGATGTGGTGAAACTCCATATGCCAAGCTTATTACTCAGTTATTTGGTGACCGTATGATGATTGCTAATGCTACTGGTTGTTCGTCAATTTGGGGTGCTAGTACACCTTCGATGCCTTATACTACCAATCATCGCGGTCACGGTCCATCCTGGGCTAATTCGCTGTTTGAAGATAATGCTGAATTCGGCCTGGGCATGTTCACTGGTGCGAAACAGGTTAGAGAAGGCCTAGCAAAACAAATCAGCGAGGCCCTGAAACTTGGTGTAAGCAGTGAGCTAAAAGCCGCAATGGAAGAATGGTTGGAAAATAGGAACAACGGTAAGGGTTCGAGGGAGAGAGCAGATAAGCTTATAGGCATATTAGAGACGGAAAAAGATAATTTGTCGCTCTTAGATGAGATCTACAATAATAGAGACTTCCTTGTTAAAAGGTCACAATGGATCTTTGGCGGCGATGGCTGGGCCTACGACATTGGTTATGGCGGTCTAGATCATGTGCTTGCAAGTAATGAAGATGTCAATGTATTTGTATTTGATACTGAAGTTTACTCCAATACTGGTGGTCAGGCATCTAAATCGACACCAACTGCTGCTATTGCTAAGTTCGCTGCCAGTGGCAAGCAAACTAAAAAGAAAGATTTGGGCATGATGGCTATGAGCTATGGCTATGTTTATGTGGCTCAGATTTCAATGGGGGCGGACAAAAACCAGACGCTTAAAGCAATTGCCGAGGCCGAAGCTTATCCCGGACCATCGCTTATTATTGCCTATGCGCCGTGTATCAACCACGGTCTGAAAGCCGGTATGGGTAACAGTCAATTGGAAGCAAAAAAAGCGGTTGATTCCGGTTATTGGGCAATGTATCGTTACAATCCGATGTTGGCGAACGAGGGTAAAAACCCATTCAGTCTGGATTCCAAAGAACCGACAGCTGATATAAGAGAGTTCCTGATGGGTGAAGTTCGATACTCATCGCTAAAACAGCAATTTCCGGAGCAGGCTGAGGGCTTGTTTAACAAGACGGCGAAAGACGCGGCCGAACGGCTGGATTCTTATCGTCGGTTAGCTAAGACTTATGAGGAAGCTGCTGCTGCTAAGAAATAACTATTGTAATAACTAAAACAGGGCTGACGCTTCGGTGTCGGCCCTGTATAATTTTACCATTTATCTTGTAGTAATTTGGAAGATTGGTTATAATTGACTTGAAAACTACAACAAGCATTGAGTGCCAAGCTATGTATAATAATGTTATGGTGGATGAGGACAATACTAAAAAATTGTATGTAATACCTTGGAGGATGGGAAGGGTTGGTAAAATGAGGGTGATTGCGGCTGATGATGTGGCTACGGCGGTGGCTGATCTTGCTGCCAAGGCAAATTATTATTTACCTGAGGACATTTATGGCGAAATTGTGAAAATGAGGAACAAGGAAGAGTCAGGTCTTGGCAAGGAACTTATGCTCCAGTTGCTGGAAAATGCCGCAATTGCTGCCAGAGATAATGTTCCAATCTGTCAAGATACCGGGATGGCGGTGGTTTTTTTGGAGCTTGGGCAGGAGGTTCATATTGATGGCGATTTGACGCTCGCGGTGAATCGTGGAATTGCTCAAGGCTATGGCGATAGTTATTTGCGTAAATCAGTGGTTAGTGATCCTCTATTTATACGAAAAAATACCGGAGATAATACACCAGCAGTGATGCATGTTTCAATTGTGTCTGGTGATAAGTTAAAAATAATACTAGCCCCCAAAGGATTTGGCAGTGAAAATATGAGTGCCGTGAGGATGTTAAAACCGTCAGACGGAATCGATGGGGTTAAGAAGTTTACAATTGACACAGTGCTGGCCGCTGGAGCCAATCCCTGTCCGCCTATTGTGATTGGCATGGGTCTTGGGGGTACGATGGAGAAAGCGGCTCTGCTGGCTAAGCAGGCGCTATTAAGACCGATAAACCGTCGTAACTCTAATCCTGACTATGCTAGTCTGGAAGAGGAACTTCTGGCACTTGTAAATTGGACAGGCGTAGGGCCGCAGGGGTTGGGCGGAACGACAACAGCGCTGGCTGTCAATATTGAATATTATCCAACTCATATAGCTGGCTTGCCAGTGGCTATCAATATTAACTGCCATGCTACCAGGCATGCGGAAATAATATTATAGGGGTGATTGACATGATGCCACAAGCGCGGGTGACGACGCCGTTTACTTTTGAAGCGGCAAGTGCTCTTAAAGCTGGTGACTATGTACTTATTTCTGGCACAGTTTATACTGCACGCGATGCAGCGCATAAGCGGATGTCTGAGGCACTGGCGCGCGGTGAACAGTTGCCAGTAGATTTTTCTGATCAGATTGTATATTATGTTGGTCCATGTCCAGCAAAACCGGGTCAGGTAATTGGTTCAGCGGGGCCGACGACAAGTGGTCGAATGGATGCCTATACTCCACTAATGCTGGAGCAGGGGATGCGCGGAATGATCGGTAAAGGCTATCGTTCGCCGGAAGTGATTGCTGCGATGCAGGCAAAAGGGGCGGTTTATTTTGCTGCTACCGGAGGGGCCGCGGCTTTGATTGCCTCAACAGTAAAAAGCTATGAGGTTGTGGCATATCCTGACTTAGGGGCTGAGGCTATCGCCAAATTGACGGTGGAAAACTTCCCGGCGATAGTGGTGATTGACAGCTGTGGTAATAATTTTTATGAAATGGGACAAAAAAAGTTCTGTAAGTTGGACAGGAATTATTATACTTTCTAATAATATAAGTGAGGCACTGGGCATACGGTTGCAAAGGTGCTAAAAATAGTCTTGACAGCACAGATGGCGAGTGGTATCATAGTTATGTTGCTCATGACAACTGAATAGTTTGTTGACTGAAATAAACTATTATGTAAAATAAGTGTTGACATGAAACGCAACAATATAGTATAATATGTCTTGCGGTTAACGGGGCGTGGCTCAGTTTGGTAGAGCACCTGGCTTGGGACCAGGGGGTCGCAGGTTCAAATCCTGCCGCTCCGACCACAAAATATATTATTAACATGCGGGTGTAGCTCAATGGTAGAGTCCCAGCCTTCCAAGCTGGCTGCGTGGGTTCGATTCCCATCACCCGCTCCAGACTTTAAAAGCGTAGGACGGTTCATAATGTGAGCCGTCTCTTGTATTTTACAATGGGTTTTAGGCAAGGAGTTGCTGCTAAGTGAGGGGTAGGCAACGAAAAGGGACCGGTGATGCCGAGACAAGGAAACTGATGATTCAGTTTAGGTGTCCAAAATGTAACCGCGATCTGGTGTGGGCTTACGAGACAGCTAGTGTTTATTGCCGAATGTGTGACCGGTGGATTCGGGCTAGTCAGTTAAAAAAGATTAATCCAGCGAAGCTTGATCCGGATCAAGCTCAACTCTTGTTGTTTTTATAAAGTTACTTGGGGGATTATGGCAAGTCAAGTGTATTGCCGATAACTTACTAACAGCAAAGATTCTATTGACAAGTGTTTATGTTAATGCTATAATTTTTCTTGTTCTTTAGTGGAACTCTATACGACAAAAGTGCTGCTAAAGTGAAAAATAGCAATAATGATATAATGTCCTGGTAGCTCAGCTGGATAGAGCAACGGCCTTCTAAGCCGTGGGTCGGGGGTTCGAATCCCTCCCAGGACGCCAGTAAAATCAGGGGTCGGCGAATGTGCTGACCCTTTAAATATGCCCGTAGGTGTGCAATTATAAAAAACACCCTTAAAATAGGGTGTTTTTTTATTTTAATAAGGCATTTGCAATTTTATTAGCAATCCGTCTTGAGTTCTCTGGAATGGCATGGCCGTAAATATCTAATGTGGTTGATACCCTTGGCATGTCCTAATGCCCTGGATACGTCTATAATCGGTACTCCGGCGGCCAGGAGGGTAGTTGCATAAGTGTGGCGCAGGACATGAAAGTTCTTCGACGGGAATTGCTTCCAACCCTTTTGTTCTTTGCGACAGTTTTCCAAGAATTTCATCTAGTAGCTTTTTTGTACTCATCGGTTTAGCGATAAAATTATTTTTGCAAAATTCCGCATCCATCTGGAGAAGTGTTTTAAGAAATTCCGCGGAAATATCGTAGTTTTGTTTGCTATTACAAAAACTAAGTTATGCGCCTCGTTATGTTTCTGGCTTTCTAGTTCTTTGAGCGCGGCTACAATTTGTGCAGGAATAGAAATTCTGCGTTTACCCTTTTCCGTTTCTGGCGGTTCAGAAATAAATCCTCTTTTATTTGTCGATTGAAGATTTTGACGAACATGCACAACAACGCAAGTATTTAGTCAATGTCTTGCCAGCGGACACCAAGGAGTTTATCTAAACGCATTCCACTAGTTACAGCTAATATAAAGATGGGATAAAACCATTAGTTTTGGCTGTACGCAGAAGCAAATCGATTTCATCAGGTGTAAATATTTAACTAAGAGGCGCTGTTCGTTTAACCAGTCCGGGACGATTCTTTAATTTTTTGTTTTTGCTTAACCAATAAGTATATTCAATTTGCAAATGCTTATCATTAGAACATAAACGTATAAAGCATAAAGAATTGGTATGATTTCTCAGATGAGCCGACCAAGCCATAACCCATTTTGGTCTTTTTCAAGGACTTGGAAGACGTTCCTAAAATGTTATAAGGGTTTTCATTTGAGTGATAATGACTAAGCCGTAAGGGAGAGTTCGTGGATATTGATGCCTCTTCATTTGTAGGATGTTTTGTTAATGTGAGTCGAACTCGTAGTGGGAAGGTCGGACTTCCTAGAAAAGAGTTACTCATTTATGGGGTGATATTCTTTATACATATTCTAGGAGAGAGGCTAGATATAGAAATTTACCGAAATAATTTTATACAATATTTAAATGTGCTGGTTTAGCTATAAAAGATGGGCTCAGACTTCAGTATTCTAGAGGCCACGATGTTATCTCAGGGCATTTTTTATAAATACTGAGGCTTTAATATTTTGTAGAATTATAACATAGCAATGCAAATAACTCTGGGCTTTGTTTACCGGGAGTTATTTATATAGCGACGTCTGATCCTTTTTGATGGATAGGGGGAGTAATATTGACTTTGGCGTAGCAATGGCGCAACGAATTGCTACGAAGGGGATAAAAAATGGTATGAAAAGAAAAGGCTGATTATTGTCTGAAGTCCTTGCAATATATAGGGTTGTGAGATGGCGCAATGGATAGCCTGTATAGTCTAAAATCGGCCTGACTGGGCCTTCTAAGCCGTTGGTCAGGGGGGGCGAATCCTTCCCAAGACGCCTAGCCCGCGGGTCGTGTGCAGTCGGTCTTTTAGTCAAGTGGGCGCGGTACTTAAAAATAAGGCTGGCTTTTTTCTATCTGTAGGTTATACAATTTACCGATTTAGTCCGCTGTTTTTTGGTCATTGCCGGGAATGGCGTGACCGTGGTAGTGCTGTTTTGCAAGGACACTAACGGGCAAATACCTCGAATTTCTAGGCTACATGAATATAGCGAAGAAATACGAGGCATTTCATTTACGTTAAGTTATTAAACTGCCGTGGTGGTTTCTCTTGAATAGCCTGTATTACTAAAAATATTTATTTCTACTCTTTCCCTTTGCGTAGGTCGTCCTGAATTTCTCCTGTGCTTTTTTCCTTAGAGTAATTTACCATCGCCGTATTAGAAATATTCTTATCAAATTCGATATCATCGCCACCCTGGGTATTGATTGCCAATGTTATCACTTCCACCATTATTTTTCCCTATACGAAATCGTAAATGCTAAAGTAAATGTGGGAAATGCTGCATAAGAAAAAACACATGCAGGATAAGTGGCATGTGTTTGACGTTGAAGGTTGTTGGTTTATATAAAAGTAAAAAAGTCAGGGTTAAGACTATTTGACCCTAGCTTTTAATGTTAGATTTATTAGGGGTGGGGAACTGGCTAATGCGGGGTTGGTCTGTGGTTGTGTTGCGGTGGTTGCGGCTCAGGTGTGCTTCGTGGATGCAATTTGGTAGATGATTAGTTTCAGTTCTATATCATGAGGAGATAGAGGATTGAAGATACCAGATTATAAATTTACGATAAAAATAACTAGAATGTCGAAGTGTCAGTTTGATAGGAAGGTTTTACGCTGAGCAATAAATTAAAAAATTTTCGACATAAATATGAAATGAATCAACTATATGATAGCTGGGTTGATAGAAGAGGTTTCGGAGTAATTTCCGGGACTTTTTTATTTATATACGCAAAATAGCCAAATCTATTTTTTAAGCGTATCAAATTCTCATTTTGTAACTTACACAATCACGATAAGATATTATTTAGCAATTTATTAAAAAAGATAAGCAATGACGTATCATAAAAGTGTCGTAAATCGTGGAAATCATTGAACTTACTGGTGGTTGCTGTAAAAATATTAGTGGGGCCCCTTAAATTTGCAAATAAAATTTAAGGAGGAGATTATTTAATGAGTAACCTATCAGAAAACCTAACAGCAGCGGAAATATTTAATTTTGCCCAAATGGCGGATGTTTCTTACAATAATGAAACAGAGATTATTGAAGAGTATAGTGACACATACCGAGTTGTAGTTGTGGAAACGACAGAAACGGATGGACAATGTATATTGCTTTTTGATGATACAAATAAAGTTCAATATATTGTCACTCGTGGAAGTTCTAATTTGGAGAATTGGATTAAGGATGCGGAGTATATAAAAACGTTAGATGATAAAACAGGTATTTATATGCATAGTGGTTTTTTAGAGTCAGCTATTGAAATCTATGATAATATCTCGTCGGATTTAAACACGGAATATATTACTTATTTAACTGGTCATTCTTTGGGCGGAGCAATAACTGTTATTCTACATCTATATTTACTTAAAGATGGTTTTACTATTAAGCAGAGTGTTACTTTTGGGCAGCCTATGATTACTAATTATGCTGGGGTATGTGAATATCGTAGTATTCCTTTACTGAGAGTAGTTAATAAAAAGGATTTAATTCCGTTGTTACCACCACTAACGCTTGTAAGCAGTGAAACTGGGGCTTATCGTCATTTGGGTGAAGAGACAATACTACTTAATAGTATCTATTATTGCAATTTAGACGAAACAAGTGCTGAAGAGCCTGATGTATCAGATTATTGGGCAAACTTATTAAAAGGAGAGACGAGTATAGCAGATCATTATATAGACGATTATATTAGCACTATACAAGCTAAACTAACTGAAGCTACGGAAGTCGCATATAGTGAACGTGAAAATTATTTGGAGTAGAATTTAGCTGTTTGTTGCAAATGGTATGATGGTTTGGAAATCCTAGAGTCCAATTGATGCTACTTATATTCGAAAAAAGAGCCTTATGACTCCTTTTTATTATGCCAAAATAAAGTGGGAATTATAGCAAAGAGTCGTTGATGATTGTTGAAATGCTAAGTAGGCATAGATAATGGAGAGTATGAATATCTAAGATAAAAAAACAATGGCTACCACAAAATTGTGGTAGCCATTGTTTGCCCTGAATAGATATTTCGAAGCATAAGTATATTATATAATTATTGTCTTCGTGTCACTTGGTGACACGGATGTCGGTTCTCCTCTAGGCGACAGTCAGTACAATTGCACCAGTATGTGTTGTACCGGCAACAATCGACGTGTCAGTACCGTCAACCGTCATGGAGATGCTGTATCCGTCGGGAGCGGTAATCGCTGAATCAGAGTCAACCGTAAGTGAGGTGAGATAAGAAGTGTTGGTCACTGTCCAAGTGGAGCCGGAGTTCAAAATGACGATAGCTCCGTTGTTAATTGCCGCACGAGGAGTATTTGTAACCTCGCCCAGTTCCTTGTATTCCGAAGAACTGATAGTGGCAACGCGGTGATGGGCTTCGGTTGACGAGATAATGCCAGTGAGATTGGCGTTATCAAGGGTAACAACCATGTTCTGCTTGGTGGTACTTGAACTAGTCCATCCTGTCGAGTTATAGCAGTCTCCCGTTAAGGTGATATTGCTAAGGTTTAGTGCCGCAGCGTCGGTAGTTGAGGTAAGATAAAATGACGTATCCGCTGTTGGGGTGTCGGTGGTCCCGTAATAAGGATCGGTATAAGTGGCGGTGTTGGTCATATCGGAGGCCATCCCTGGATCGTCATCGTCCATTACTTGCAAAATAATCCCGTTTTCGGGTTTGATCTTGGCGCCATTGGAACCGTCGATGGTAATGGTGATGGCCTTGGAGCTCTTAGCAAGGAAGGTGGTTTCAGTGGTGTTGATCTCTGTACCGCCGGCTACATCTACCGTGCCGCCGGAACTATGCCACATTACACCGAAGCGGTCCGAGTTGATAATCGTCGGTTGCGGGGAAATGGCAGCAAGTTCTTCAGCGGTGAGGCCAAGGGGTATGCTGGTATTAAGTGCTGCAACATTATCGGCTGAACTGTCATCGAAGTAGATATAGCCGTTATTGCTGATGACCGCGTAGCTGCCCACATTGAATACGCAGCCATAGAGATACTCGGAGGGATTACCATCGGCATAGGTGCCGTAGCCTTCATTGCCTGAAGGGATAGAAATTGTACAGTTAATTGCGCTAAGTGTTTGGTTGGAGCCGGAATCGGTGGAAAGAACTCCCCAGCCATCGGAGGTGATGGAGGAATTGATGTAAGTAGCTTTGGTGTTGGCACCAAGCACATTGGTGGCACGGACGTTGTAAGAACCGTCGATGCCCAGCATCCAAGGTACCGACCTCATATAGAGCGGATAGACGGTTTGTACATAATCTGCCGGAAACGTTCCGTTCTTAGTATAGATACTGGAATTTTTGACAATCACATTACTTCCATCACCGGCGATTACCCCAGTGCGGACCACGCCCTGGTTGACAATGTTGATGTTATTCAAAACCAGAGTAGTGTCGGTTCCGGTGCCCATAACGGCAGCGCCGTCGCCGACAAAATCGCAGCGCCCGTTGCCGTCAAGATTGATTTTGACGTTATCGATTGTGTAGCTTCCCCCGGCAACGTAGATGCCGTTGAAGCACTCGCCTGTTGAGGAGATTGTGAAGTCCTCAAGAGAAGAGGCGGTCGGCACTTGGCCGACGACTGCTGAAAGGACGGATAAATCTTCATTAATGCCGTCCGCATCGAGATAGAGGGCCTCACGAATCGGGAAGTCCAAGTCAAAGAATGTCAGCGTGTTAGACTCTGTCACCGTGAGCACAATATCACCACTGTAAGAACCGGCGACAAACACCGTGTCAGTCCCCTTTGTTGTCTCCAGTTCTTGCCCTGTTTCGACTCCGTCGACCGTCATGGTCAGGCTATAGCCATCTGGAGCCACAAGATTGCCGCCTGACTCAATAACCAGTTCGGAGAGCGAAGTCGTCTCGCTGATTGTAACTGTGGTATCGGCTGGAACTGTCAATGAACTCATTTAAAATCCTCCTTTTATTTATCTACCCAAGGCAAAATAAAAAGACTTAGCATTTAACTAAGTCTTAAAACAACAAGAATTATTTGAAATCTTTTATGATTCTATTTTATCATGAAAAATATTACAAGAAATATCATTGTCGTGTCATTTTGAAAACGGAAGCAGTTTCAGCTTTTTATATTTAATATCATTTTTATTGAGTTTGGGAAGAAGACATAGTTTTTTTATTCTGACGTTGTATTGCGCTTTTTGTCTAAAGTCAAAAAAAACAACGGCTACCACAAAATTGCGGTAGCCGTTGTTGCCTGGATAGATATTTTTGAATCATAAGTAAATTATATAATTATTTTCTTAGTGTTACTTGGTGACATGGATTAAGCGACCGTCAATACGATTGCGCCGGTATATGTCGTACCAGCAACGATCGATGTGGCGATGCCGTCAACTGTCATGGAAACAGTATATCCATCTGGAGTGGTGATCACTGAATCCGAGTCAATCGTAAGTGAAGTTAGATAAGAGGTACTGGTCACTGTCCAAGTAGAACCGGAGTTCAAAACGACGATAGCTCCGTTGTTGATTGCCTCATGAGGAGTATTGGTAACTTCGCCCAGTTCGTAGTATTCCGAAGAACTGATAGTGGCAACGCGGTGATGAGCTTCGGTTGACGAGATAATGCCGGTAAGATTGGCGTTACTGAGTGTAACTACCATGTTCTGCGTAGTGACGCTGGCGCTGGTCCAGCCAACCGCGTTATAGCAGTCTCCCGTCAAGGTGATGTTATTGAGGCATAGTGCTGCGGCGTCGGTCGTCGAGGTAAGATCAAACGACGTATTCGCCGTTGGCGTGTTGGTAGTCCCAAAATAAGGATCGGTATACGTGGCAGTGTTAGACATGTCGGTGGTTACCACTCCGGGGTCGTCATCGTCCATTACTTGCAAGATAATCCCGTTCTTGGGGTTGATAGTGGCGCCATCGGAACCGTCGATGGTAATGGTGATGGCCTGCGTGGTTTTGGCAAGGAAGGTGGTTTCAGTGGTGTTGATCTCCGTGCTGCCGGCCACGTTTACTGTGCCGCTGGAACCGTGCCACATCACGCCGAAGCGATCCGAGTTAATAATTGTCGGTTTCTGGGAAATAGCTGCGAGCTCTTCGTCGGTGAGACCAAGGGGCACACTAGTGTTGAGAGACGCAACATTTTCGGCTGAGCTGTCGTCGAAGTAAATATAGCCGCCTGTGTTAATGACCGCATAGCTGCCTACGTTAAATGTGCAACCGTAGAGATACTCGTAAGGATTGCCGATGGCATAGGTGCCGTATCCCTCATTACCGGAGGTAATGGAAATCGTGCTATTGATCGCGGTGAGGGTGTGGTTGGAACCGGAATCGACGGAGAGAACTCCCCAGCCATCGGAAGTGATGGAAGAGTTGATATAGGCGGCTTTGGTGTCAGTGCCGATTAGATTGGTGGCGCGGACATTGTCAGTACCCTTGATGCCCAGCATCCATGGCACTGACCTCATGTAGTTTTGGTCGACGGTTTGCACATAATCGGAAGGCAGTGTGCCCTTCTTAGTATAGATGCTGGAATTTTTGACAATTACATTACTTCCTTTGTCGGCAATTACTCCGGTACGGGCCACGCCATGGGTGACAATATTAATGTTGTCCAGAACCAGCGTAGTGTCGGTTCCGGTGCCCATAACGGCAGCGCCATAGCCTACCATATCACTGCGTCCATCCCCGTCCATGCTGATCGAGACGTTTTCGACTGTATGACTTCCTCCAGCGGCGTAGATGCCGTTGAAGTCCATTCCTGTAGAGGTGATTGAGAAGCCTTTAAGTGAAGAGTCAGTCGGTGTTGAACCGACTACAGCCGAAAGGACGGATAGATCTTCTTCAATGCCGCTCGCATCGAGATAGAGGGCCTCGCGAAGTGGGTAGGTTAGAGAATTGAATGTCTGCGAGTTTGTCGTGGTTACTGTGAGCACGATGTCGCCGCTATAGGAGCCGGAGACGAACACTGTGTCAACCCCATTTGTTGTTTCCAGTTCTTGGCCTGTTTCTACTCCGTCGACTGTCAGGGTTAGGCTATAGCCCGATGGAGCCACAAGATTGCCACCCGACTCGATAACCAATTCAGATAATGTGGTCGTTTCGCTGATTGTAACCGTGGTGTTTTCAGGAACTGTTAATGAACTCATTTAAAATCCTCCTTTTATTTATCTATCCAAGGCAAAATAAAAAGACTTAGCGTTTAACTAAGCCTTAAAACAACAAAAGTTATTTGGTTTCGAAAGTCTTTCATGATCCTATTATAACATGGTAAGTTTTAGCGGAAGTATCATTGTTGTGTCATTACACAAACAAATAAGAATGGGAGGGAATTAAAAGTAAAAGGACGGGAATGGTAGAAGCTTTCTGTGTGGCAGAGTGGCGTAATATGAGGGTACTGTTTGCTGATGCCATGTTGTGAAACCGGAAAAACTTTAGGGCAGGATATAAAAAAAGAACAGGGCCAGTGGCTATGGCCTTGTTAAAAGGGTAGGAGATAAATATTTGGCAGTTCATTAATATTATGTTCGGTAAATGCTGGATTTATACAGATGGTATAAATACTAATGATATTTTGGTAGCTACCAATAGTATCTGGGGCGACAGCCATAATATCTAGGGCGACAGCCATAATATCTAGGGCGGCAGCCGTAATATCTAGGGCGGCAGCCGTAATATCTAGGGCGACAGCCGTAATATCTAGGGCGGCAGCCATATCCTGGATACCAAGGATAGCCTATTCCAAATCCTATAAATGGGGGGCCGAATCCTGCTCCAATGAATAGTTGGCGGTCATCATCTCTAGTATAGTCGCTTTCCCAGTCGATTATTTCAGGTTCTTCCCAATCCTTATACATAAATTACCTCCTGACAAATATTATGGAAACACTTTATATTACATAATATGCTGCTAGAGTTAGATTAGTTAACTTCAATAAGGAATTTGCGGTATTCAGGGACATGAATTTGATTTCCTTTATGCAATGGTTTAATGTGCGTGAGGGAAATTTGAATCCCTGTAAGTGACCAAAAAAAGAACAAGGTCTGCAGTGTGACCTTGTTCAAAGGAGTAAGAGAGAATATTCATTAATAATATGCCCGATAAATAATAGATGTATACAGAATAATAATAGAGAGAAAGGCTACAGAACAAATAATGGATTTTTATTGGGCTTGTTAGTGTGCAGGGCAATGATGGTTTTTGTCGAAAAATAAAAGATGTTATTTATTTAGTGGAGGGGAGCACATGATTTGTGAAAGAAGCGAGGCATGTCCGTTTTTCTCGCGTATAACTAAAGGGGATGAGCTTGAGAAGATGTATCGTGGGAATTTTTGTTATGGAATGTTCACGAGATGTGCGCGCTATGTAGTACTCAAGGTCTGCGGAAAGGTGCCTAACGATTTATATCCTAATATGCATGATGAAGCCACGAAGCTATGTAGTGAGTATACAAAAGAACAGAAGTAGTTGCTTTGGATACTATTATTTAGTCTGACAGCTTATGTTGTCAGGCTTTTTATATTTGACATACTAGTAATATGTTTGATCTTATCTGTATTAATTGGGATCGTTGAATCGACAGAATCGGATGATATAGGGAAGATTCCGTTGTAGGGAGATAACGGTGTACTTGATCATAAGAAGGCAATATTAAGGTACCGAGTTTTAAGCTGACGCTAGCGATAACAAAAGAACAAGGTCATAAATGACCTTGTTCAGGGAGGAGAGGAGCATGAGTTGCTCACCTAATTTAGTGTGAACACAATACTATTATGTCCGGTATACTATTAATTTATTCACTGGGAGTGATTTGAGACTGATGTGCGCCAGGCAACATGAATAATCTAAGTTACTATACTATGAATTTTAAAGTTATTTCTATTCTCTTAATAATGCCGTTTTTTACTTTTGGAGGAGTATTTCCAAATCTTCTTGGTGAAACAATATTTTAGGATGTAGGGCTGAAAAGGTAGTGGTGATTTCATAGGACTCTTCCTGGTGCAGTTTGCGCATCTGTTATTGTGTTTTGGTTACATAATAACAATTTAATGGTGATATATAATCAGAAGAGGTGGATAATGCGTTCTAATAGCCTCATTAAAAACATTCTATTTCCAAGCGAAAAGTATTTAAAAGCGAAATTCCAAGATCACAAAAAATTTAGTATAGTAATGAGTATTTTAAGTAGTTTCGGTTGCGCTGGTTTATGGGGGTGGGATTATGTTATAGATCCCATAGGCGCAAAATCAACGATCTTGTTACGTATTATGATGTTTGTTATAGGCATTGTATATACGATTATTTTAAAAAAGGTCGAATATAACATTTGGATACCTGTAGCAATGTTTTTTACAACAGTTTCTTGGGAGATCATTTTTGTTAGCATATTAAATCGATTAGATACAGGAATGATTTATGGTATCAGTGGTTTTATGTTTTTTATATTATTGCCGCTCTTAATAATGCAGGGACTTTCTGCTAGGGTTAATATCCTTTATATTTTAGTTGTTGCAACTATACCGCATTTGCTTGCTGTTGCTGGATTCGCGTATGGTTTTCAGCACAAACAGTATGCCGTGCTAATCTGGTTAGAAGCTGTGATGGCAATTATTGTTCAGATTGCAGTTAAGAGCAATTATCTAATTCGGTATAATACAAATTTGCAGTTAGAATTTGCGGCTACAACTGATATTGCAACAGGTTTAAGTAATCGTTGGTATTTTAGGGCTTATTCGGAAAGAAAGTTAAAGAATGCGCAAAGTATACCTTTAGCTATTATTCTGTTAGACATTGACGAATTTAAAAGTATAAACGACCAATATGGCCATCCGACAGGTGACAAAGTGATTAAAGTAGTGGCGGATATATGTAAAAATAACATTGAAGATAGTGGTATTGTTGGGCGATTGGGCGGTGAAGAGTTCGGTATACTAATGCCCGGTATGAATAGTGAAAAAGCTACTGCTATAGCCGAACGAATAAGGATAGGAGTTGAATCAACTACTGTTATCATGGACAAATGCGCTATTAAATTTACATGCAGTATAGGAGTAGCGGAACGGAAAGGTAACGATTCATTTGAAGATATATATGAACGTGTTGATAAAGCTTTATATGCAGCAAAGAACGCGGGGCGTAATTGTGTTTATATCGAAAAATAAATAGATAATCAAGCTCTTTGCAAATTTTCCGATTATGCTGGATTAAAATTCATGGCCGATTGCCGGGATTGGAGCATATTCTAGCTAGTGGGTTTATCAGCCGTTGGTAATTTGGTGTAGTATCTTGGTAAAAATTCCGTCGCTGCGCTATAAGATTGATCTCGCTGAGGGTGCGAGTCAAGAGTACTGCGTCGACAATTCTTATTCGGACTTACTTATCGATAATTCAGCAAGAGGATTCTAGCGAGCCTTTGATGAATTGTAAATTGGTGGCAGCGAGTAGTTAATAATCGTTTCTAAAATTCCAAGGGGGAAGCCAAATGTCTGATGAACATTTTCCGGTCATTGTAGTAGGCGCGGGACTAGCTGGGTGTGCTGCTGCATATCGATTAGCCAAAGCCGGTTATGATGTATTACTTTTAGAGCGAGGTAAACGACCAGGGGGTAAAAACGTTTCTGGCGGACGATTGTACTCCTACGCACTTGAGGCTTTAATGCCTGGTGAATGGCTTGATGCGCCACTTGAACGTGAAGTAAGGCGTGAAATGATTATGACAATGACCGAAAGGGGGGCAGTTACTGTAAATGGTCTTCTCTCACCAAACCATTCCGGCACCTCTTATACTGTATTGCGCTCAAAATTAGATGGGTGGCTGGCAAAAAAGGCTGAGCAAGCCGGAGCTTTGGTGATGACAGGAGTAACCGCCACTGAAATTGTAATAAAAGATGGTAAAGCCTGCGGCGTTTTGGTAGGAGATGAAAGATTAGAAGCAGATATTATTATTTGTGCTGATGGGGCTAATTCATTATTAGCTGAGAATGCAGGTATTACAAATAAAGTAACCATGGAAAACATTGCACTGGGCGTAAAATTAGTTGTTGGTTTGCCTGAGCAAACGATTAATGACCGCTTTAATTTGTCGGGGGAAGATGGCGCTGCTTGTTTAATGGTTGGCGACTGCACCAAAGGTCTTGCTGGTGGCGGTTTTTTATATACCAATAAAGAAAGCTTGTCATTAGGCTTAGTTGTTGACGCATCAAGCATAAAAAGCGCAAAAACAAATATAGCTGATATGATTGAGGAGCTTAAAGAGCATCCGGCCATTTCACCGCTTATTGTAGGTGGACAACTTCTTGAATATTCAGCGCACCTAATACCTGAAGGCGGTCTTAACATGATGCCGAAAGTTTTCGATAACGGATTAATGATTGCCGGGGACGCAGCAGGTTTTGTTATTAATAGTGGGTTGACGTTGCGGGGAATGGATTACGCGATTTTATCCGGTATTGCCGCAGCCGAAACGGCAATAAAATCAATTCAAGCAGCTGACTATTCTGCTGAACAGCTAAACCAATATGAAGTGATGCTCAGGCTGAATGTTTTAAGCGATATGGAAACTTTTAAAAAGGTCCGCGGCTTTATGAAAGACACCGCGGGACTTTATACGGCTTATCCCAAGCTGGCCGAAACTATATTTAAAAGTATCTTTACTGTCGATGGTCGTCCCGCAAAACGCATTTCTAAGGTAATGATAAATTCAATACTCAGTCATACATCAGTATGGCAGTTGATTAAGGATGGAGTAAAGGGGGCGTTATCATTATGAAAAGGTTATCTGTAGATGAGCGGCTGGCTAGAAACAAATTCGAAAGCAACGATGAAACGCCTCACATTATTATTGATCGCCAGGAATGCAGAAATTGTGTTCATAAAGCCTGTATTTACTCTTGTCCTGCCGAGAGATATCAATTGAACGCAGACGAAGAGCTGATATTTGATCATGTGGGATGTCTAGAATGTGGTAACTGCCGTTTAGTATGTGAGAAGTTACGGGAATCTAAGCCGGGATATAAGTGGAATTACCCGGTAAAGGGTGGAGGCGTTATTTTTCGGCAAGGCTAATAAGAGAAAAAAAGAGCAGTCAATTGATTGACTGCTCAGACCGTAGCCTGTATTTTGTTTGAGGAGGCAGGAAATGTAATTCCAAATATTTCCACGTGAAACATTTTAGGAGTGAATTCACTGCTTGCAAGGCACAAAACAAGACAGTACAAAAACTATTAGAGCTTTTGTACTGTCTTGTTTTTGGCTGCGAAATGGTGGTTTCAAACATAGCTATGTTAATTTGTCCCTAATGAATTTTAGGTGCTCATATGTCCTTAACTTTTTTCCTTGTGGAAACGAAGTTTATATAATGTTATCGGTTCAATAGGATTTCGTCTAGTATTGAATCGATGATTTATATGGTATGATCCGGTTGATAAGCGGTTGGCGCTTCTGATTAGTAGTACTTCAACCACTAGTAAGGCCGTAGCTACTAGTTCTATAATTTGCTGATTTAAGGGCAAAAAGTTAAAAGCTCCAGCAAACAAAACGATTGATGAAAATCCTATAATAGCAAAAGCAAATATCTGCTTTTTCACTAAAACACCTTCTTTCACAAATTGAAATTATACACTCAAAAAGTTTGAAAAAGAATTTATAACTCCGATATATAATTGCCATTTATTATATTGATTTATAAAATATTCTGCGATTTTGCTGAGCAATACTGCTTCCAGGAAAACACGCAGAAAGACCTGGGTCTAGATTACCCAGGTCTTTCTTTATAGTAGGGGGCATAATTAGAATAAAGGGGCACCTGGCTAAAGATGGAGAATATGCTAAAAATGAAAAAGAGTTATGTTCTGTATTAAAGTGTGCCAGAACTATCTTCACCTGTGAATAAGAGAAGAAGGATAATTATAATGATAACTACAACTATGGGGCTACGCCCTCCACCACAAAATCCACCGAATCCTCCCATATTACTACCTCCTTTCATCTGACACGGTATTTTATGCCGGAGGATGACATTTTGCTATTGAAGGTTATAAAAGAAATAAATAAATAAAGCCTTGTTATTGAGTAGAGTTACAAAGTAATCAATGGGGAGGGGTGTCCTTATTATTACTATTACACATGGAAAACTATGGCGTAGCTAGCATTTACGATAGCTACATTTTCTTGTAAGGCTTAGCGGCAATATGAAGATGCGGACTTCGCAGATTCAATGACTAATGAGTCTAAAATGCAATAGCATTGTAATAGTTTTGTAACATTTGGATGGTAAAATATCCTCTATAAGGAGGGTGAAAAAATATGAAAAAAACAATTTTGGCACTTGTAGCCGGCTCAATGATGGTTTCAAGTGTTGGCTTTGCGGCTCCAATCACCAACATGTGGACAGGTGAAGCAGCTGTTGGTTACAACTACTACAGTTTGAGTCATAGTACCGATAATAGTAGTGTTTATTTACAAGGTGATGTTTCTGACAAATTTACGTTGGGTATTGAACGTAACAATAACTCTACTTGTGATTACGATGATTGGAATACGACTGACATCTACGCCCATTACAAGCTTAATCCCAATTTCCGCATTATTGTTGGAGATCGCGATTACGATTATGGTAATGTATCGAACAAAGTTTTTTACGGTGTAGGTTATACCACTAAGCTGGCTCCAAGAATGGACGGCTATGCATCAATTATTGGTAATAGCTACACTACCGAATGGCAAGCTGGCGTCAACTATGCGCTAGATCGCAATGTTTCGCTTAATGTAGGCTATAAATCTACTAAAGATGACGGTTATGCCACTTACGACGGTTTAGGTGTTGGCGTTAACTACAAATTCTAAGTCTATTTTTCTAAGTTGATAAAATGGAAAAAGTGAACTTGTCCGTTAATAATGGATGAGTTCACTTTTTTGTAAGAATTTGTGGATTGTCGAATTATCTGCTAAAATAGATGTGCAAAACGTAGGATTTGTTGGGCTAAGATTTGCTTGTATTTATAGGCTACTATTTTAAATAGGGGTGGCTAAATGATTAGATGGAATTGGACTTACGGATACCTAGCGCTACTGACTGTTGCTATAACATTGGTGTTTTGGCTTGCGACCAAGCTTGCGATTGTGCTTTTTATTGCGTTTTTACTTACCCTGTTACTTCGTCCATTGGTGGAAAAACTTAAACGACGTATAGGGTCCAGCTGGGCGTCAATTCTTATACTTGTACTGTTCTTAGGGGCTTTTCTGCTGTTTTCTTGTTGGATAGTACGTTCTATTTTGCCGAGTTTTGCCCAGTTTGCAACTAAGCTTCCACACTATATTAATCCAGTTGAAATTGATGCGCTGATGGAACGTCTAAATTTACCACCCGAACTTACTGAATATGTTAATGGAGGAGTAAATGAGGTTGCGGGGTTTGCATTAGAAGGCTTAAAGAATGCTATCTACCCACTACTTCATGCAATGTCTGGAGTTGTTGAACTTATTGGTGTTCCTTTTATTGTTTTTTACTTTTTGAAAGATGGAGAAAAATTGCGTGCCGGTTTATTTAGTTTTGCTCCAGAATATGAACAGGTTAGATTAACTAAAGTTTGTGCTGAGATTGCCAGGGTATTAAGCGCCTACATTCGAGGGCAATTATCAGTATGTTTATTTTCCGGGATTGCGGGATTTATATTTTTTACTATCATGGGGCAGCCGTTTCCGGCTGTATTTGCTGCACTTGGCACTTTCGCTGAATTTGTACCGGTTGTAGGGCCGGTGGCTGTTGCTTTTTTAGCGACAAGCCTTGGACTGGTTCATTCAACAGCCATTGCTCTAAAAGTTGTCGTATTTTATGTTGTGATGCTAAAGATTAATCACAATATTATTTCCCCTAAGTTGATTGGGCGGGCAGTTAATCTTCATCCTGTTGTTGTTATGATCGGCTTACTCTTTTTTGGTCATTTGTTTGGTGTTTTAGGCATGGTTATGGCGGTTCCAATATTAGCGGTTATTCGGGTTTTGATTATGGAATTTATTCCAGTACAAGGAGAAAAATGAAAGTGGGCAATTTATAAAGGAAGTGTATTATTTATATTGGCTATAGGATTGGAAACAAAACAAATATCCCCACAGTCCAAACTGCATGTGAAATTATGCATGCAAACAAGCTGCCTGAATAACGGTAAAGCCAGCCCCAGAATAGTCCAGCGACCAGCGCTGCCAGCACTAGCATGATATTACCTGATGCAATATGAACGGCGCCATAGATTATAGAGGCAGTGAGCCAGCCTATTATAGGGCCAAACCGTTCCATTGTCCAGCGCTGTAGAAAGCCTCGCCAGAAGAATTCTTCCCCAGGACTGGTGATAAATAACAACACAAAGGTGATAATGGCGGCCTGTCCTTCACTACGGATGCTATAGATTGAAGATATCTCTGGTTTAGCAAAATGAAACAGGGCTTGTGAAATGATATTTCCGGCCCTAAAGATTCCGTAAAGGATAAGTGCAGCAAAAAGCCCGCGTAAAAAGTTATCGAGGGTGAGTTCGCTTTTTTGTAAGTTATGGGCGCCGAAAGCCAAGGCCAGAGTGGACAGAATGATTGCGGCAATCGCCATAGAGAGCCAGAAATTCAATAATTTCACAGTAAAGGTAAGATACCAAAAGCAAAATGCCAATAGAAGGCAAAGTAATATCTGTATTGTGGCAGGTTTTTTATTCACATTAGCCACCTTTGCGCAAGGGGATGGATAGCAACACCGGCAATCAGCAACAAACCAAATTGAAAATGAAATTTGGCGGCTGCGCTTTCGAGGACGAGCATAGCTTCACGCGAGCCTTTGGCAGCAATCCTAGCTTGGTCTAGTAATTTTAATGTTGTTGGTATTAATATTACCGGTAAAGCAGCTGTCCAAGGCAAAAGTGAAGCAGACACCATTCCGGCGAGACAAAGGAAAGCGGCTAAATACAAACTGTAATAAAGAGTCATACTTTTTCGCAGTCCGAGAATTAATGCAAGAGTCTTTATGCCTGCTTGGCGGTCATAAGCCATATCCCTTAGATCGTTAGCATGCAATATACCGGCCACAAGAAACCCAACAGGAAGGGAAACCCATACTGGGAGCCAGTTCAATTGGCCGGTTTGAATAAAATATGCCGGCCAAGCCATGAGTGGGCCCATCAGGAAAAAGACCACAATCGAACCCAAACCTTTGTATTTATATGAAAAACCTGCGGTGTAACAATAACCGCCTATTAGGCCTATCAAGCCGACAATGATGATTGGCCAGCCTCGCTGATAAGTGAGCCAGCCTCCAATTGCGCAGGCAAAAGCAAAAAAAACTATTCCGGCTGCTTTTATTTCAAACGGTTTCAATATTCCGGATACTAATTGCGGACAAGTTACTGCCGAATCCAGAGTGTCTACTCCGGATATGTAATCACCGTAGGTATTTATTAAATTAGTTCCTGCCTGCATAAAAACTCCCCCCACCAGTGTCAGGAGAAACAAGCCAATATCGAATTTGTCCTGCCATGCAGCTAAAACGGTACCGAGGGCGACAGGCACAAATGCGGCAGTATAAGACCAAGGTCTTAATGCCCAAAACCAGATTTTTAGCAATAGTAAAACCTCACTTTCTGACTAATAAATATGGTGTTATTTTAACAGCAACCTCCACTGGTATAATGATAGGTAGGTTGAGTAATGAAGAGATCTTTGCGCTGGAGGGCGCGAAGGTTGCCATCTAGTTGCTTGGGGATTTAGTTCACCTAAATGGACTGTTGTTCCACAGCCGTAATTCATTTCGTGCATGATGCTGGGAAAAATTAATTCTGATAGATACTTTGGCTGGTTTGTAACGCAGCAAAGTTTTGTTTGCGGAGATAATGCTGCTGTTTTGTATAATTCGTGGGCAGTATCAAGGTAACTCGTTTTACTCTCCTTTAAATTTTTTTCATATTCTCACAATGGTACTGTTTTTACCGTTTTGAGAATAAATATTACTTGGATGAGGGCGTTTTTATATGCCTAAATTTAAGTATTGAGCCAACAAATAAGTTGTTGGATTTTTTATCTACATTTATTTAACGCAATTTGTGTGCCTGAAAACAAAATTGTTATGTTTGACCAGATTTTTATATAAGTAATTAGAGAAGTCATGGGCTTATAAGCCCATGGCTTCTCTAATTACTTATAGCTATTCATGGAGTAAGGTGGTCATATCAATATTCCTGGCGTGAGCAAACTTAGATAACTAAAACTTATAGAAATTATTGGAAATAACATAGCAGCTATTTAGAATCTTTGTCAATCTTGATGCTAGAATATTTCTTGTAATATTAGAATTTGGTATGGAAGTTTAGATATAATTGGAAAAAGATAGAGGAAAATGTAAAATAATATCGAAAAAAGATAATAAAATGTCAAAAAATGAAAGGTGAATAAGGAAAAAGAATTTGGAAATGCAACAATAAATGCACGTAGCCGTAAACTTGATTATAGTAAATCTGAGGCAATATATTTGTAGACGATGCAGAGGGGCGGGGGATTGAGGTGATTACGATATAAATAGTTATCCAATGTTAGTAATGTGATGGCTAATTGTGTAATGATGGAAAATAAATATACAGAAAAATGGATGGTGCTAGCAACGTGAGAATTGGAACAAGAATTACGATTGGTTTTGTAGTTGTTCTCGTAATTATGGTTATTTCTACTAGTGTGGGAATGTATTTGATTAAGAGTATGAATTGTATTAATGAAAATTTACAGGAAAAAAATCTAGTTTTGTTGGAAAAAACCAATAAGCTAGTTAGTAATAATAATTTAAAAATGGCACAAGTACTAGGTTTTTTAGTTATAGGAAAAGATTCTTATTTAGAGGAGTATGAAAAGCTAGGGAAAGAAGATAATCAAATTACTCAAGAATTAATTGAGATGGCAATTACTCCGCAGGATAAGCAGTTTGCACAAGAGCTAAAAGCATTGGATGATGCATACAATAAAATAGCTATGGAAAAGGTTATTCCGTTAAGGCGGGAAGGGAAATTCGAAGAACTATTTGCAGTTATGAGAAGTGAGTTAGAGCCTACGGCGGCGGAGATTAGTAAAAAGCAAGAAGAATATATTCAATTTCGTAATAAACAAATCGACGATGCGTTTGAGGATGCTAAGGTTACAGGGAAAGGTGCTTATGTGGTATTGCTAGTACTGACAATAGTTGCGGTTGTCATCGGCATAGGAACTGCTGTTATTATTACCCGGAAGATTACCAGACCAATTCATGGCGCAATTCTACATATGAGTGAAATTGCTAAAGGGAATTTTTCAATTGATGTATTGGCAGATCATCTTAATTCGCAGGATGAAACTGGTGATCTGGCGAAAGCCTTTGATAAAACAAACGAAAATATGCGAGGCTTAATTAGGCAGTTGACTCAAACATCTGAACATTTGGCTGCATCTTCTGAGGAAATGGCATCAAGTGCTGAGCAATCAGCACAAGCAGCCAATCAAGTTGCTTTTTCAATTACTGAAGTTGCCAAAGGAACAGAAAAACAGCTTAAGGCTATAGAAGCCTCAACCGCTACTGTTGAACAAATGTCAGCCGGAATACAGCAAGTAGCGTCAAATGCCAATGGAGTTTCAAGTGCGGCGGAAAAAACGGCAAGGACAGCAAATGACGGAGAAAAAGCTATAGAAAAAGCAGTAAATCAGATGCTTGTTATTGAAGAGAAGACAACAAATACAGCAAATGTGATTAGTGAATTGGAAGAGAAATCGAAAAAGATCGGCCAAATTGTTGAGGTTATATCAAGTATTGCTGGGCAGACTAATCTTTTAGCCTTAAATGCTGCAATTGAAGCGGCAAGAGCTGGGGAGCAGGGGCGCGGATTTGCAGTGGTTGCTGATGAAGTACGCAAACTTGCTGAACAGTCCCAAGAATCTGCAAAGCAAATTGCCAATTTAATTAGTGAAGTTCAAAGTAAGACTAGTGATGCAGTTACCTTTATGGATGAAGGGAAAAAAGAAGTTACAACAGGCACCGAGGTTGTTAATATGGCTGGAGCAAGTTTCCGTGAAATTGTTCAGATGATTGGACAAATGTCCAATCAAGTACGGGAAATATCGACTGCTATAGAGGAGATGGCTGCTGGTAGCCAGCAAATTGTGGGGGCTGTAAAAGCAATTGACGACGAAAGCAAAAATACCGCTGGCCAGACTCAGACGGTATCAGCAGCAACTGAAGAGCAATCCGCATCTATGGAACAAATTGCAGCTTCTGGTCAGGCGTTAGCTAAGATGGCAGAGGAATTACAACAGGCAATCCAAAATTTTAAAATATAAAAATAACCACCACGGCTTAATCATGATTATGATTAAGCCGTGGTGGTTATTAAAACCAGCCTAAATACAGTCTACTGGACAAAAGCAGCAAACTGAGACTAAAAGCGATCAAATATTCCCGTGGTGAGCCGACCTTAAATAATTTTATTCCAATCCGGTGATGAATAGTAATACAAGGAACTGTTCCACAGAAGGCATCTTCAGCAATGTGTAGCAGGCTACCAAGACTGAAGTAAGCTATCACTAAAAAGCCGCTTAGGGACGAAAAATGTTGATAGAAAACTAAGTCGTAAATATTCTTGGCAGTTATATTAAGAACCCCATGCTGTGATGCAGAGGAATATGATAAATAGAAGACTACCAGATATGGAAGCCACCAATGCGAGAATTGTCTATGAGTCATTCGTTTGCCGATTGGCATTCTTTCTATAGCATCTGGAACAATGCTGCCAGCTGCTGAAACTAAGCTTAGAATCGGATTGCCGGTTACTGCAAAAATTAAACTGCCTGTAACCAGTTTGTGATTAACCCATTTCAAGAAAATATCGCTCCTTTTAAGCAATGTTATTTTGTAATTACTGATTGCTGTTCTTTACTATTGCGCCAGCTTAATTGGAGCTCCAGGGATTTCAACGGCAGCTGCTTTTTCCTTGAATTGTACAGTGAAGTTACTAATATCCACGGGGTCTTCACATGTTTTTTTCTATGCACATTAACTTTGTAATATTGCTTGGTAGGCGTTCCCTCCTTTATAGTTATATATTATACAAGGATAAATCTACATAATATCTTTAAGATTTGGTATTAAAAAGGCGGCTAGTAAAAAATTCTTATTATTAGATACAAAGATATCTAGTTGATGGATTATTTCTATAGTTGTAGTAAAGGAGTGTGATCATGCATGCTCTACTCCATAACTAAGCACCTATTTCAATAAGAAATAGGTGCTTAGTTATGGAGTATTTAGAAGTTTGGCTGGCTGGTAGGGCTTGACTAATTATCTGATAGTACCATTGCCATTTATAAAATAGGGGGGATAATAGGGGTGCTAGCAGGGCGAGATAGTATTCTGTAAGTGAAAAGTGTTGAGCTTAAATAGATACAGAACTTTCTTCACCCCAGAATAATAGGAGCAGAATAATGATTATGATCACAATAGCGATAGAGCCTCCGCCGCCACCGCAACCGAATCTACCGAGACCCATACAAATACCTCCTTATATTCGGTTTCATTTCCTGTGTATATTATGCGTAATCAAGTGAAGTTGCTACCGTTACAGTCATGTTTCGGGAAAAATCAACAGGAAATCTGATCAAGTTAGCCCGAAAGTTAAATAATCTTAATTGTATTTTAACAGTTAGCGACTGGACCTGTGATATACTAAAAACGCAGTTAATAACCAAAAAGTGGAAATTTAGCTAGGAGGTATGTTGTGGAGGGAAAGACGGTAGCTTGCTCAAAAGTTGTAATGTCGGCGGTTATGCAGCCTAATCAGGCTAATCCGGCAGGAAATGTTCATGGCGGTGAAATCATGAAGATGATGGATAATGCTGCTTTCGTTTGTGCCCAACGTCATGCACTTACCAATGTTGTGACTGCCCGAGTAGATGAATTAACTTTTCACCTTCCAATATATGTTGGAAACTTGGTGACTTGTCATGCTCATCTGACTTTTGTTGGCCGTAGTTCAATGGAAGTCGCGGTTACAGTTTTTGTTGAAGACCTCTACAGCAATGATCCCTGCCAAAAGGCGCTCAGTGGTTACTTTACAATGATTGCACTTAATGCAGGGAAAAAACCTATTAGGGTACCGCCGCTGGAAATAACCGCCGAAGAGGAACAGAATGCTTATGAAAGAGGCAAGGAAAGATATAATAATTATCAGGCTGTAAAAAAACAAAAGCAATAATATCAAAAATTATTTAAAAGCTATTTACAGAACTAATGTTCGGTGATAAAATATAACTGAACATTAGTTCTGTGGAGGGAATAGCTATGGCTGAGAAAAATGGCGAAGCAATTGACAGAGTAAAGGCGCTTGAAAATACATTGAAGCAAATTGAGAAGGATTTTGGCAAAGGTTCGATTATGAGGCTGGGCGAGGCTGTTGCCAATATGCAGGTTGATGTAATTCCAACGGGGGCGTTATCGTTAGATGTCGCGCTTGGGGTTGGTGGTGTTCCGCGCGGGAGGGTTGTTGAAATATATGGCCCGGAATCATCTGGTAAAACAACTGTTGCGCTGCATATAATTGCTGAAGTACAAAAGACCGGTGGTGTAGCAGCTTTTATTGACGCTGAACATGCGCTGGATCCGGTATATGCAAGAGCGCTTGGCGTTAATATTGATGAAATGCTTGTTTCTCAGCCGGATAGTGGAGAGCAGGCGCTTGAAATAGCGGAGGCTTTAGTGCGGAGTAATGCTGTTGATGTTATTGTTGTTGATTCTGTTGCTGCACTGGTACCGAAGGCTGAGCTTGAAGGTGAAATGGGGGATTCGCATGTTGGTTTGCAGGCCAGACTTATGTCACAGGCGATGCGCAAATTGACGGCAATAATCAGCAAGTCCCGTACCATTACTATTTTTATTAACCAGCTGCGAGAAAAAGTGGGGGTTATGTTTGGCAATCCTGAGACTACAACCGGTGGTCGGGCGCTGAAATTTTACGCTTCGGTACGAATTGAAGTCCGTAAAGGAGAAACTTTAAAACAGGGTAATGATGTGGTCGGTTCGCGTACCAAAGTGAAAGTAGTCAAGAATAAAGTAGCTCCCCCGTTTAGACAGGCTGAATTCGACATCATGTATGGCCAGGGAATTTCCCATGAGGGGATTTTGGTTGATATGGGCGTTGAGCTAGAGGTCATAAATAAGAGCGGTGCGTGGTATTCGTACGGCCAAAACCGATTGGGACAGGGGCGGGAGAATGCAAAAGAGGTACTAAAGGAACAGCCTGAAGTCGCAAGAGAAATCGAAGCGAAAATCCGTGAGCTTATGTCAGTCGGAAAACCAGTGCCGCAAAAAAATACTGAAGCCAAAGTAGAAGTAAATGAAGAAGCTGAATTACTTGCATAAGCGCTACTAAAAGGCGTTGTAAGTATACGACCGGGAGATTTTTTCCCGGTCGTTTATTTCATTTTGCGGTAGTGTGTATCATAGACAATTAATATAAAACATATTTTATCGTAAATGGCAATGACTGGGGTGGTGGTTTTGGATGACGCATTACTGTTTCAATTAAGTCCTGATGAAATTGTTACGTTAGAGTTTTTAATTGGTTTTGTTATAGCAACTCAACCACTTAAGATTACGGAGCAACTTGTTATTAGTGCTTTCTTTGGTTTTTTAGGTCAGGTGCTCGTAGTTGTTGCCGCCCAGCGGGCGCTTATAGACGCTCGCCAAGAAGAGTTGGAGAATGAACAAAAAGAACAGGAAATTAAAACGCAATTTAAAGAACTGAAAAAAGAGATTGAAGAGATAAAACGCATTATTGCTAAAAGCAGTTTATGAATTTATGGATTTAACATAAGAGAACCACCTAAACTCATTGGTTTAAGCGGTTCTCTTGAGAAGATTGGTTTATTTAACTGGTATCCCCATAGCTTGTTCTAGTGAGGCTTTAGCGGTGTTATAGTCATATAACGCCAGAGTATAATTTTTCTTGGCTTTATCAAGTGATAATACAGCGTCAAGGACATCGATATTTGTACCAGCTCCGAGATTATATTTGGCTTTCTCAATCATCAGGTTTTCGGAAGCTTGATTAACAGAAACTTTGCTTGTTTCAATTCTTTTTTCGGCTTCATACATACTTAAATAGTACTGACGTACATCCAGTAAAATTGAATCGCGTTTTTGGTTAGCTTGGTGGCGAACTTTGGTCAAACTGTAGTCAGCTTGGTGAATTTGGGAGTCGGTTAAGCCTGAATCAAATAAATTAAAAGATGCAGTCAATTTTACCAGCCAATTACTGTTTTCTGTTCCAGGTAGATGGCTATCATTCCAGTCTTGTTGGGCGGTGAGATCAACTGTTGGACGATAGCCGCTTTTGGCAATTTTGATATCGGCTTCAGCACTGGCAACTTTTGCTTTATACTGGGCTATTTCCGGTCGGTGGTTTTCGGCGTAATTAAGGCATTCTTCAAGGGTCTGTGTATTTTTTACATATTTAAAGTCATCTTTTAGGGATAACTCTGAACCATGAGGAAGACCAAGCGCATTATTGAGAGTGGCTACTGCGTTATTATAGTTATTTTGAGCTTTAATCAGACTGTCTTGGCCGTCAGCCAGATTGACCTGGCTTGATAAAACATCGGTTTTTGCCACCATACCTAGACGATATTTATTGTTAACCAGGTTTAGGTGTTCTGTGTAATTATTAACCGTTTCTTGACAATTTCGGACTTCGTTGCGGTACTCGAGGACATTAAAGTAGTAGGTTACTACATTTAGTTTTAGTTGCTGTTTCGCGGTAGCGAGATCAAGATCAGCAACAGTGAGATCAAGTTTGGCCTGGTCAATTTTACTTTCTAATTTACCGCCGGAGTATACTGGGAAAGTGAGGGACAGCTGATTGTCAAAAGTGTTGGTATATGTATAGTTGGGCGTGTATATAGTAGGAGGGGTATTATAACGTTCGCTGGTATGAGCGTAGGTTAGTGCAGCTCCTTTATTTGCCTTAGCTTGTTTTATGGCCCAGGCATACTGTTCCCTGTTGGCCTCTGCAATTTTAGTATCGTAATTATTTTTAAGTGCTAATTTAATACTATCGTCTAAAGTGAGTTCAATTGGGCCTGCAAACACAGGGTGGCATAAAGCTGCAATGACTAAGCTAGAAATTAAGGTGATGCGACACCGTTGAGACAATTTCACAAGAAAACCTCCTTAAACAGCTAATTAATAATATTATACCAAGAGCATGTAACAACATTTTATCAGATTTATTACTGTTTTGTTACGGCCTGTCTTATAAATCAAGATAGTAATTTATTTATATCTTTAACTCATAAGCCACAACAAAAACCAGTTACTGTGAAGTAGCTGGTTTGTTATATGATAATAGTAGTTGATCAAGTTCATTGATAAATATAGGGATTATCGGATTTGTGTTTTTTCTATGCCAACAGACAACTATATTGATTGTTGCTTCTTTCTCGGTGAGGGGGATAAATCGTAGGTTGGAATTACCGTAAGCTTCTATATGCTGTGAAATTAGCGAAATACCAAGTCCCGACTCTACTAATAACATAAGTGCTTCCAATGAAGAAGGCTCACTTACAATGTCAGGGGAAAAGCCGTTGTCAATACATAGCCGGACTGTGTTTTGAAACCCACTGGGACATTCTTGACGCGAAAGAATTAAAAAGGGCTCTTTTGCTAAACTGGCTAGGCTGATACTGCTATTCTTAGCTAATGGATGGTCGTAAGGCATCATTACTACCAAGGGATCGGTATATATCACTTTTGATATTAGATCAGGGTTATTTTGAACCTCTAGTTCCAGGGTAAAACCAACATCAATATGTTCGTGAATTAATGCTAAAGTTAGCGCTTTTATACTTAGCCAATCAATAGTTACATTAATGTTAGCGTAAGCTTGGCGAAAGTGTTTTGCTAGTTGGGGGAAAAAATATTTTTCTACGCCCTGACAGCCAATTTTCAGGCTGCCGATTAAACCGGAATTTGCTTTACGGGTTTGTTCGGTTAATTCGTCAATTCTGCTAATGAGGGCGGTAGCTTCTTTAAGCATTAAAGTGCCGGCAGATGTTAGCTGAACAGCACGGTTGGTACGATAAAATAGCGTAACGCCGAGCTCTTTTTCTAGTTCCGCTATTTGCCGACTGAGGGAAGATTGGGCGAGATGCAGATGTTTTGCTGCTTCAGTAAAGTTTAGATGTTGGGCTACAGCAATGAAGGAACGTAGTTGTCGGGTGTCCATTTGTCCTCCTTCAGGCAATGTCCCAGGTTATTTGCTTAGTATATTATACACAACAAGAAGTGCCTGGAGCAAATAATTTAGTAAGCTACGCACTTTGGTTTTGCGCCATGAAAGATTTTGCTTTTTGTAATTAATGCATTATTGCGATTGTGCAACCTGCTCTTTCTATTTTATCAAAAAAAAGTTGAATGGTATAATAAAAATGTCTTTATGTAGAAAGATTCAGTCAATAGCGCAGCGGGGTATTTTTTTAGTTTGAATGTGAAAAAAAGGCCAATGCCGGGCGCTACCGCCGAAGGGTGATGATTTTGGTACATATAATAAATGGATAATGATTGAGCATTCTTCCAAGTGTATTTGCCTTTATGCCGATATTATGCGAGCATGATTTTAAGGAAAGTCAGTGAACAATCTAAATAAACCAATTTCTGTCGCTGGCTGGCGTTTCCCCTTAGATCGTTCAGAATCTGATTATCCACAGAATAATGTAGTTGAAATTCGCTTATCAGAAGTGCAATAATAATATTGCGAATATTAGATTGATTTAAAAGAGTTGAACTTGGTTGATTATTGCTAGTAACTAAACGAGAGGAGAAATAATATGAGTGCAGCTTCTTATTATCCAAAGTTTCGATGGTTTGTTTTATTGGCTCTTTGGTTCATTACAGTAACCGAGGGAATAATTCTTATCTCGTTTGCGCCTTTGATAGGTGTCATTGCCAGTCAGTTGGGGCTAAGCCTTGGAGAAGCTACAGGGGCTTTTATGGGCGCGTTTACACTATTTGTAACTGTTGGGGCAGTTGCTGGCGGCGCTTTTGTGGACCGGGTCGGAGCGGTGCCGGTGTTTATTGCTTCATGTGTGTTAATGTTTTTGGGTGACATTCTTATCCCAACGTTTTCTGATAGCTTTCCAGCGCTTGTAGCTCTTAGAATTATTGAAGGGGTTGGTGCCGGAGCGATAATGGGGGTCGGGTCAGCGGTTGCGGCGGTTTGGTTTCCGGAGGCTGAGCGTGGCTTGGTATTGGGAATCCAGGGTTTGTCTGTGTCGCTGGGGATTGCTATCGGTTTTGGCACTGTTCCGGCGGTTTTTGAGGCAACAGGCAGTTGGACAACGGCGATGGCCTGGTTGGCGGTTGCTCCGGTTATTGGCCTTTTGTTGTCAATGGTGGTTGCTTTTGGTCCTAAGCCGCCAGCTGAAGATAGCAGCGTAGCAGCTTGTGACTTGTCCAGTAGCAGTGATTTTAAATTGGCGTTAAAACAACCGGTTACCTATATTGGAATACTTTGTATTTTCTTCTTGTCGTGGATAATGCAGGCCTTTAACGATTTGACTCCGGCATATCTTGCGATTAATCCGCCGATCGGTATCGGGTATGGGCCGGTGGCTGCCGGAAAATATATGATGGTTGTTCAGATCGCGTTTATGATTGGTTCGGTAGTCGGCAGTTTGGCAATGCAGAAAATATTTAAAGGTGTAGTCAAGCCGGTCGTCATGATTGGGTTTATAATGGCTGGTATTTTTTGCCTTTCGATTAAATTTCCGTTTGTCCATGGCAATCCGGTAGTTCTGGTTCCTTTTCTATTTATAGCCGGATTCTTTCAGGGCTGGGTTAATCCGAACGTTCAAGCGTTTTGCGCGATGCACTATCCAGCTCATATTGTTGGTAAACTTGGTGGTATGTGGATGGGACTTGGCATATTAGGTGGAACAGCTGGGGTTGTTGCTGGATCGGTTGCTCTTCATACAACAGGGGCTTATCAGGTGTCGATAATAATTGTTGCCCTTATAGCAGTGGTTGGAGTTGGATGTACCGTATTCTTGAATCCACCGAAAGTATTTTGTTCTGGTAACAAGTAAGGCGAAAAAGTTTATTAATTCGTGAGTTTGAGTAGCTTATATTAAAAGACTTAAGTTTGTTGATAAGTAAGTTAAAAGCTCATTTTGCCGGAGTTGGCAGAATGAGCTTTTAGTCTTCTGGCAAATAACCTATACTTACCAGAAGGAATGAGAGGCTATTATGAAGAAAAAAGTCGTATGCTTGTGCGAACGGTGGGGGATTGATGAAGAACAGGTTTACCATTGGTGAGATGTCAATGCTGTTTAATGTGCCGATAAAGACACTAAGATATTATGATGAAATAGGACTGTTAAAACCGATCGAAGTTGATAAATATACAAAGTATCGATATTATTCAACCGAACAATTTGAACAGCTTGACATGATTAATTACCTGAAATCTTTAGGTATAGCTTTAAAGGATATCAGAGTACATATTGAGAATCGGGATATCAATCATTTTTTAGAACTTTTAAAGCTGGAGCGTGAGGCAACACTTAATAAAATTGCTGAATTGATGGTAGTTAGTCATCGTTTTGCCAATCGGGTTAAAGAGATAGAAGAAGCTCTAACCATTCCTAATATTGGCCAGGTAATTATAAAAAACATTCCCGAAAGAACGGTTTTGAGTCTTAAAGAAAAAATGGGATCAATATCCGAGTTAGAGTTTTCTGTGCGGAAACTTGAAAAAATGACTAGAATTCCATTATTCATTGGAAAAGTAGGATTTACTATTTCAGAAGAGAATTTAAACAAGTGGAAGTTTGATGAATATGATTCGGTTTATTTCTTGCTTGAGGAAAATGTTGATAACATACAGTCGACCCAAAAAATTACTGGTGGCGATTATGCTTGTATCTATTACCACGGTAGCCATAGTGGCTCAAATGAGTACTATAAGAAAGTGATGGAGTATATTAGGGCAAGCAATTATCAGGTTGCTGGTGAAGCGTTGGAACGAACAATAATTGATGAGTTGATTTCGATGGATAAAAATAGCCATCTTACTGAAATACAAATTCCGATAAAAAAACAAAGTAGTTGACCCTCCGGCTACTGGAGGGTTTATTCTATTAACATATGTAAATTAATTTAACCAGCTGTTAACAGGAGAGAATGATGCAGATTATAAAGAAATTGCGCTCTTGAGGCTAAGGTTATGTTGGGAGGAGTTATGAAAAGGGTACTTGCAGTTAATCCTGGAGCTACATCAACGAAATTTGCAGTTTTTGACAGCGAAGAGGTGCTTCTGAAGAGGAATGTGGAACATCAGGGGACTGAATTGCAGGGATTTACGCGAGTGTTTGATCAGTATAAATATCGTCTGGATCTTATCCTGGAGGCTTTAGCTGAGGCTGGTATTGAACTCAGCACGTTAGGTGCTGTAGTTGGCCGGGGTGGACTCTTAAAACCAATTGCGGGCGGTACATATGCAGTTAATGAATTAATGCTGAGTAACCTTAGAACAGCCGAACGTGGCGAACATGCTTCTAATCTTGGTGCAGTTATTGCAGACAGATTGGCTAAGCCGCTGGGGATACCAGCGTTTATCGTTGACCCAGTAGCGGTTGATGAACTTGATTCGGTAGCCAGGATATCAGGTTCGCCGGATATTGTACGCGGAAGTATGTGCCATGCGCTTAACATGAAAGCTGTTGCTCGTAAAGTGGCTATTGAGATAGGGAAAAGCTATATTGAAGCTAAACTTGTTGTGGCACATTTGGGAACAGGAATATCTCTATCGGTACATCGCGACGGTAGAATGGTTGATATCAGCGATGGCAAAGAAGAAGGCCCTTTTGCGCCTGATCGTTGTGGTGGACTGCCTGCAAGTCAACTGCTCAAGCTATGTTTTTCCGGTAAGTATACTTATGAAGAGCTTAAAAAGAGATTATTTGGATCAGGTGGCTTTTATGCCTATCTGGGAACTAAGGATATTCGTACTGTCGAAAAAATGGTTACTGAAGGCGACAAAAAGGCTGAACTCATTCTAAAAGCAATGATTTATCAAATTGCGAAGGACATTGGAGCACTTGCTACTGTAGTAAATGGCGATGTCGACCGGATAATTTTGACCGGTGGAATTGCATATTCTGAGAGAGTTGTTAAAGGCATTACTGAAAAGACAAAATTTATTGCTCCTGTGGTTGTTGTCCCAGGGGAGGAAGAACTGGAGTCTTTAGCTGCCGGGGCACTAAGAGTGCTCAGAGGTGAAGAGGATGCCAAGATATATCAATAATTAAACGGAGGTAACAATTATGTTGAAGAATTTTAATGAAGTTGTAGACAAAGCTAAAAAGCTTGGCAAAGTAACAATTAGTGTGGCTGTGGCGCAGGATGAAGATGTACTCTTGGCCATTAAAGCCGCTGAGGATGCAGGTTTAGCAAGAGCTATTCTTGTAGGTGACGCTGAAAAAATTAAGCCGCTGGCGGCTAAAGTTGGTCTGGCGGCTGACACGGAGATTATTCATGAAACTGATGATGATCAGGCAGCGCTCATTGCTGTGAAGAAAGTAAGTAGTGGTGAAGCACAAATCTACATGAAAGGCCTGATAAACAGCAGTAACTTTCTCAGAGCTGCGCTTAACGCCGAGTATGGTTTGCGCTCAGGAAGAACGCTTTCCCATTTTGCAGCATTTGAAATTCCTGGCGAGAAAAAAATTATTTTTAAAACTGATGGTGGAATGAACATTGCGCCAGATCTAGCTGCCAAAAAAGGTATCCTGCTTAACGCCATTGAAGCCCTGCAAAATATGGGTATTGCTACACCAAAGGTTGCAGTGTTAACAGCAAATGAGCAAGTAAATCCGAAAATGCCAGCGACTGTCGATGCCAAAGCTTTGGTGGATATGGCTGCCGCAGGGGAATTTCCGTCCAGTGTGATTGAAGGACCGATCGCTATGGATGTTGCTTCAAGCGCTGAAGCAGCAAAGCATAAAGGTATTAACAGCAAAGTTGCTGGCGATGTCGATATTTTCTTGGTACCAACTATTGAAGCCGGAAATATTTTTGGTAAATTAATGATTCATTACGCTAAGGCGAAAAATGCCGGAATAATTTTGGGCGCAACTAATCCGATTGTTATGGTATCTCGTTCTGATTCTCCTGAAGCTAAGCTTAATTCAATTGCCTTAGCCTGCGTGGCCCTCAGCAGGGTTAAGGGTTAAAATAGAAAGTTTATAATATTGTAAAACGGAGGGGACCAATTGAAACAAGGAGATTTTATATGGGCAATCGTGCTTTGCGTGATATCAGCCTTACTTATCGTTCCTGTAACACACGAGGTATTTATTCAAATGACTGCGGCTCACCCCTATATAATGGCCTTTATTAAATTTTTGATACTGGCAACCATGGGCGAACTTCTCGCTATCCGTATTGTATCCGGTGCGTGGAAAAAGCCTGCCGGTATGATCTATAAGTCCTTTATATGGGGCATTATCGGTATGCTTGTTGCGCTAATGTTTCAAGTTTTTTCAAATGGTGTTGCTGGGGCGGCAAAAGCTGGCATGCTGTTTGTCGGCGAAGGTTTTTTGAGTCTGCTCTTAGGAGCGTTCTATACTAGTGCCTTTATGAATCTGACCTTTGGGCCAATGTTTTCAGCGGCTCACCGGGTGAGTGACACTTATATCGATATGAGAGAGACCGACAAAGCCGCACCTGCCTTGGCGGAGGTTTTAGTCCATATTGACTGGCAGGCGTTTATCAACTTTATTGTTCTCAAAATTCAACCGTTTTTTTGGATTCCGGCTCATACTATTGTCTTTATGTTGCCGCCGGAATATCGGGTATTAGCAGCAGCTTACCTATCTATTGCGCTGGGTGTCCTTCTTTCTTATGCAAGAAGAAGACAAACCGCATAAATTTAAATTATAAAAAACAGGAGGTTTGGGCATGAAGAAACTATTAACCGGTAACGAAGCGGTAGCCTTGGGAGCCTTGGAAGCAGGCATTTCCTATGCTTCAGCTTATCCAGGCACTCCCAGCACTGAGATATTGGAAAACCTTGCTGAGTACAAAGATGAAGTCATTGCTGAGTGGGCTCCCAACGAAAAAGTAGCCTTTGAATGTGTAATAGGTGCTTCAGTAGCAGGGGCCCGAACTCTGTTTGCCGCGAAGATGGTTGGAGTGAATGTTGCGGCCGACCCACTGTTCAGCTTTGCATATTCTGGAGTAAATGGCGGCATGATGCTGGTATCTGCCGACGATCCGGGACTGCATTCGTCACAGAACGAACAGGATAACCGCAACTATGCGAAATTTGCTAAAATCGCTATGCTGGAGCCTGCTAACAGCCAGGAATGTAAAGACATGGTCAAGACTGCTATGGAAATTAGCGAAAAGTTTGATACTCCGATTTTGTTCCGGATGACTACCCGGGTTTGTCATAGCAAAAGCTTGGTCGAAATCGGTGAAGCAGTTAAACCGACTAAAAAGCCGTATGTGAAAAATCTTCAAAAATACGACTTGGTGCCAGCTAATGCCCGCCACCTTCATGTTAAAGTTGAAGAGCGGCTTAAAAAGTTAGAAGCTTTTTCTAATGAAACTGAGCTTAACTACATTGAATGGAACAATAAAAAGGTTGGTGTTATTGCCGCCGGTGTTGCCTATCAATATGCTAAGGAAGTATTCGGCGAAAACGCATCATATCTAAAAATCGGTTTTTCCTATCCGTTGCCAATGGCAAAAATAAAAGCGTTTGCCGCAGAAGTTGAAACCTTATATGTTGTTGAAGAACTTGAACCATTTATGGAAGAGCAGATTAAAGCAGCTGGAATTCACTGTATCGGCAAGGAAAAAATCACAAACATTTGGGAATTGACGCCTGATATTGTTGGCAAAGCTTTACTTGGCGAGACACGTCCAGTAATTGACTATGATCTTTCGGTTGTGCCTAACCGCCCACCAACGTTGTGCGCTGGTTGTCCTCATCGTGGTTTCTTCTATGAACTCGCGAAACTTAAAAATGTCATGATTACCGGGGATATTGGCTGCTACTCTTTAGGTGGGTCTGACCCATTGAATGCTAAAGATTCTACCATCGACATGGGCGCCAGTATCAGCATGGGTCATGGTGCGCAGAAGATATTCAACCGGTTTAATGAAAACATGCGGACTATTTCTACTATCGGGGATTCGACTTTTTTCCATACTGGCATTAATAGCTTAATGCATGTTGTATACAACCGCAGTAATACTATTACATGTATTCTTGACAACCGGATTACCGGCATGACCGGCCATCAGGAAAATCCTGGTTCCGGTTTTACTCTCCAAGGAATGCCAACCACGATCATTGAAATCGAGCCGTTAGTAAAAGCACTCGGTATTAAGCATGTACGGACCGTAAACCCACTTAACTTGAAAGAATTGAAAGAAGCCTTCACTTGGGCATTGGAACTGGATGAACCTTCAGTAATTATTACCAGGTGGCCTTGTGTACTTAAGAAACAGTCTGAAGCTGACAAAAAAGAATTCGGCAATTACTTTGGTAAATGCGTAGTTGAAACTGACAAGTGTATTGGCTGTAAGGCTTGTATTAAAACCGGCTGCCCGGCGCTGCAGTTTAACAAAGGCACCAAAAAAGTCAAGATTGACGAGAGTCAGTGTGTAGGCTGTGAAGTTTGTAAGCAGGTTTGCCCAGTGAAAGCAATCAAGAGGGTGGGTGAATAACATGTCCGATGTAAAAAATATATTATTAGTTGGCGTAGGCGGACAAGGTACCATACTGGTAGGTAAAATTTTATCCACTGGACTAATGGATGCCGGGTATGATGTAAAAATGTCAGAAGTGCATGGCATGGCTCAACGCGGTGGCAGTGTTAGTAATCAGGTAAGATACGGTAAGAAGGTATATTCGCCGATTATTGACAAAGGACAGGCTGATATACTGGTTTCCTTTGAAACTATGGAAGCGCTGCGCTGGTTGGAATATCTGAGTCCAAAAGGTAAGGCCGTAGTCAATGACTACAGAATTCCTTCTGCCCCGATTCTAATGGGCAAAAACGATTATCCTGAAGGCGTGTTGGAGATAATCAAGAGCAAAGTGCCTACAACTGTTATCAAAGCTGCGGAAGTTGCCAAAGAAGTCGGCAACGGCCGGACGATGAATATTGTTCTTTTTGGGGCGCTGGTAAAAGGAATGAAGTTGACTGATATCAACTGGGAAGAAGCAATCCGTCAAAATGTCAAAACAGGTATGGCGGACATCAATATCAAAGCCTTTAATGCTGGTCTTGCACTTGTTGATTAATTCTGATTATTGTTAGGTATGGAATTGGTGTAATCTGAAGTTAAAGAAATGAACAATAAAGCCGCAACTGACTTCAATATTATGAGTTGGTTGCGGCTTTATGTGATAACGATAAAATATATAAAAGGCAGAGAGCAACTGTTGAACACTTCAACAAAGCACTGTGCCTTTTCAAATAGTTTCTGTTACTGTTCGCCTGCCAAAAGGCAGATCGGAAATCAGTAGTTTTTAATGTCTGGGGATAATAATTTTTAAATTTTAGCAGTACCTATTATGGTCTGGGTTGTTCGCCTTGATGCGGAGCTGGTTTTGCTTTCTTTTTGTGAGGAGCAGGCTGAGGAGCAGGCTGGGGCTCAGGTTGATGACCTGGCGCTGCATAAGCGGTCTGCACTGGTGGTTGTTGTGCAATCTCGAGTTGGCTGTGAGCGCTTACTGTTGAGCCAATGCTCAAAACAAATAAGCCAAGTACTGCGACTAATGTCTTTTTCATGTACTAACCTCCTTTATTTGATCTAATTATAAAAGATGATTGTTACAATGTTGTTACAATAAATTAACTTTTATAGATATGTTTGGTAAGCAGGTAGGATATGGCTGATGAATATCTTCGGAACATGAGAAGGATTTTAGCACTATGTGCATAATTGGATAAATAAAATAGCGGTTTTACTCCCAGTTTGCCGAACGGTGATTTGGAGTTCCAGCATAGACGGAGGAAAATAATGATTAAAGATTACTTAAAGAACAATGTTTTGATTGCCGATGGTGCGATGGGAACCTATTATTCGCAAATAATTAGTAATAATGATACATTTCCTGAATTGGCCAATATTACTAATCCGCTAATAATAGAAAAAATTCATGCTGAGTATATCGAAGCTGGAGCACAGCTAATCAGAACCAATACATTTTCTGCTAATTCTATTGTTCTAAATAAAACGCGCCAGGAAGTAAAAACAATACTGGAGAAGGGATATGCGCTTGCTCAAAAGGCTGCATTGGGGAATAAAGTATTTATTGCCGCAAGTATTGGACCTATACCTGAAATGACAGCTGATGGTACGATATTGGATAAGACGCGGATTTTAGATGAGTACATGTTTATTGTTGACACATTTTTGAATGTTGGAGCTAACATTTTTATTTTTGAAACCTTTAGCCGACTGGATTACTTGTCTGAGATTGCCAGTTACATTAAAGATAAAGCGGCTGACGCTTTTATTTTGACCCAGTTTGTTATGACTTCTGAGGGCTTTACCAGAAAGGGAATAAGCCTTGAAAGGATCCGAGACCAGATAAGAAAGGTTACTACTATTGACGCCTATGGGTTTAATTGTGGTGTAGGTCCAACTCATTTAGCAAAACTTATAAGTAATTTAGATTTTTCACAAGATGTGCTGTCAATTTTCCCGAATGCTGGGTATCCGGAGATTGTTAATGAAAGAATGGTTTATAATAATAATCCCGATTATTTTGCGAGTGTATTGAGCAATATGCCTGGTCTGGGGGCAAATATTATTGGCGGCTGTTGTGGAACTACTCCCAGCCATATTAAAAAACTGGCTGAAAAAGTGCAATTACAACCGTTAAAGCCTTCCTCAGTTGCTAAGGGTGAAAGAAAAGAATTACGTGCAGTAAGAAAAACGAAAAACAACTTTTTTGATAAATTAAAAAATGGCCAATTTACTATAGCGGTAGAATTAGATCCGCCATTTGATATAAATATTGATAAAATCGTTCATAATGCGTTTATTTGTAAGGAACATGGAGTTGATCTAATTACTATTGCTGATTCTCCGTTGGCTAGAGCTAGGGTGGACTCGGTTATGCTTGCCGCCAAGATAAAACGGGAAGTAGGCATTGAAACAATGCCGCATATTTGCTGCCGGGACAGAAATATAAATGCTTTGAAATCTATACTTTTAGCGGGGCATATTGAAGAAATCAGAAATGTTCTGGCGGTAACAGGTGATGCTATTCCAAATGCCAGCACTAGTGAAATTAAAAGTGTTTTTAACTTGAATTCCACAAAACTAATTGAATTCATAACAGAAATGAATAAAGAAATCTTTGTTGATGATCAGTTTTGTATTGGCGGCGCTTTGAATCTTAATGTCCTGAATAAGGATGTGGAATTATCACGGATGTTAGCAAAAACTGAAAAGGGAGCTGGGTTCTTTCTTACTCAGCCGATATTTGATGCCGAAACAATAGCCTATTTGCCTAAGGTAAGGAAAAGTTCGCAAGCTAAGATTTTGGGCGGTATTATGCCGCTGGTAAGCTATAGAAATGCTCAGTTTATTAATAATGAAGTGCCTGGCATCAATGTCCCTGCAGAATATATCAAGATGTTTGACCCTAATATGACTAAAGAAGAGGCTGAAGAGCAAGGCGTCGATTTGGCGGTAAAGATTGCTTGTGAGGTAAAGTCTGGTGTTGATGGCTTTTATTTTATAACTCCATTCAATCGGGTTGAAATGATTATGAAAATCTTGCATCGCTGCGTTGGTTGATTTAAGTCGGAGTCTAGAAGGTAAAAAAATAAAAGCTTCCTGCATAAAGGAAGCTTTTATTTTTTACCCTGGCCGCATTGGTTAAGGTTGTGGCTGGTCCGGTTGACCGGGTTTATGCTGTATAGGTTTTTTATGCGGTGCAGGTTGCTGCGGTGCAGGTTGCTGCGGTGCAGGTTGTTGCGGTGCAAGTTTATGCGGTGCAGGTTGCTGTGGTGCAGGTTGCTGCGGTGCAGGTTTATGTGGTGCAGGTTGCTGCGGTGCAAGTTTATGCGGTGCAGGTTGAGGGCGAGGTTTCTTCTTTTTGTGTGGAGCAGGTGGTACCGGTTCGTTTGGAGCAGCATACATTTGATATTGTGGAGCAGCTAAGTCTGGATTTACAGCATTAGCACTTACAGTTGGTGCAAGGCCGACAACAAATAAAGCAAGTAGTACAGTTAATGTCTTTTTCATAGTAAGAATCCTCCTTTATAATTTGTAACAAGTAAATGCTACTAATATTATTAGTATAATATTATAATGTTACAAGAATGTTACGAAGGTGAAAATAATGTATATTTGCAAAGGCCTAAAGTTATATAAAGAACAGGTAGAAATTAATGGAATCGTTGACAATTAATCTCGGTTATCCTATGATTATGTAGGTAAAGACAAACTAATTTCTTAATAATCAAAATATAAAGATGAGAATTATGGAGAATCAAACGATGATTTATGGCTGAGGAGGAAAGTATGAGTAATGATAATAATCCTGAGCAGCATGTACAGCGTGGACTAAAAAACCGTCATATTCAAATGATCGCCCTAGGTGGCGCAATTGGAACAGGGTTGTTTTATGGTTCAGCCACTGTTGTAAAAATGGCGGGGCCAGCTATTACTTTGTCATATTTAATTGGCGGCATTGTTATTTTCTTTATAATGCGGGCGCTGGGGGAAATGTCGGTTGATAATCCTGTATCAGGTTCCTTCAGTCATTATGCTTATGAGTACTGGGGTAAACTGCCGGGGTTTATGGCTGGGTGGAACTATTGGTTTAATTATGTAGTTGTTGGTATGGCTGAATTATCAGTTGTTGGCACTTACATAAATTATTGGCTAGGAGATGTTCCAACCTGGATTTCAGCACTGGTTTGTTTGGGAATTATAACCATAATTAATCTTATTCATGTAAAAGCGTATGGTGAATTTGAGTTTTGGTTTGCAATTATCAAGGTGTTAGCAATTATTGGCATGATTATTTTCGGCGTATTTATAATTGTTTTCGGTGTTGGCCATGGTGGACAACCTATCGGAATTAGTAACCTGTGGGAGCATGGCGGCTTTTTCCCCAAAGGAATCTATGACTGGTTTATGTCGCTGGTTATTGTAATGTTTGCATTTGGCGGGGTTGAGCTTGTCGGTATCACTGCCGGAGAAGCCGAAAACCCAAAAAAATCTATCCCGCAGGCGATTAATCAGGTAATGTGGCGAATACTGATTTTTTATGTTGGTGCGATGACAGTTATTTTGGCGATATTTCCCTGGAATGCAATGGAGACAACCGGCAGCCCTTTTGTCCAGATATTTTCGTATGTCGGGATACCGGCAGCAGCAAATGTATTGAATTTAGTTGTCCTTACCGCGGCACTGTCGGCGTATAACAGTGCGTTATACAGTAATGGCAGGATGCTTTATGGCCTGGCGGTGCAAGGTAATGCTCCTAAAATCTTTGGCAAGCTTAATTCGCATGGTGTACCGGTACCAGCGGTGCTGGCTTCTTCGGCGCTTACCCTAGTCGCGGTACTAATCAGCTATCTTGATCCGGAAAAGGTTTTTTTCTATTTTATGGCGTTAGCGACAATTGCTATTATTATCAATTGGGCGATAATATTAGTTGTACAGTTGAAGTTTCGGGCGCATAAAGCTCGTGAGTATAAGGGGCTTGAATTTAAAATGCCATTTTATCCCATTAGTTCGTACTTTTGTTTAGCTTTTCTGGCAGCGTTGGTTGTAATTATGGCGTTTATTCCTGATATGCGTTATTCCCTATATGTTGCTCCTGTATGGCTGGTTGGCCTGTATATCTGTTACCGAGTAAAAGCAGGTTCTTAGCCGTAACATTAATGTAACTTTGGCGGGATATACTTAGAGTGAAACATATTCTATTAGTTCAAGACAAAATATGTTTAAGGAGGAAGGAAAGCTATGCGGCGAATTACGTCAATTGTCCTGTTAGTGACCTTTTTGCTTGTTTCTATAACAGGGTTGCAAATGGCGCTGTATCATGGCGGAGGTAAGCCACCCGCGATAGAAAAGTCAGCAGTTAATAATAGTGTTGATACCAGCGTTCCAGCGCGTCCGGCTCAATCTGTCTATCCCAAGGGAGTGCATGAATTGGCGGGCTATATATTTATTATTGCCGGTCTAATACATCTGGGTCTAAACATTAAACCAATGAAGGCCTATTTTAAAATCAAATAATAATAACCTGTATAAACATCCCTCTAAACCGTTGCCTGTCGAGCGCTTTTTGACAGGCAACGGTATTTCTTTTATTGGCAAAAATTCGGGCACAATGTGCAATGCGTTCGACTGTCCAATTTGTTAATTAAGCAGGATGGAATAGGGAAATGGGGCGAAATGTAATATAATTAAAAGTGAATAATATATTAGGTCAGAAGTCCGATATATGTCGTGTTGGACAAACGCTGCTGTGATTTTGCGCAGGGGTTGAGCTTACAAAAAATAAGGGCTGGAGGGCTGAATGTCGATCCAAGTTGAACAATTGAACAAAAATTTTCAAGTACATATACGTCAGGCGGGATGGCTTGCGGCAGCCCGCAGTATATTTAAGCGTGAATACCGAAATGTAGAAGCCGTCAAAGATGTTTCCTTTACCATTCAGTCGGGGGAAATAGTTGGTTTTCTGGGGCCTAACGGCGCTGGGAAAACCACTACTATTAAAATGTTGGCGGGGCTGCTTTACCCCTCGGCAGGAAAAATTCGTGTAGATGGCTTTGTTCCTTTTGAGCAAAAAGTTGAGTTTAAAAAAAAGATCAGTTTGGTTATGGGGCAAAAAAGTCAACTGATTTGGGATATTCCACCGATGGAAACTTTTTTGGTCAACAAAGCTATTTATGAACTGGAAGAGAACGCCTTTCGCCGAACCCTGGACGAACTGGTCGAACTTCTGGAATTAGAATCGCTCTTGACCAAACCGACCCGTACATTATCGCTGGGACAACGGATGAAATGTGAGTTGGCCGCAGCACTACTGCATCGCCCGATGATTTTATTTTTGGATGAGCCGACCATCGGATTGGACGTCAATACCCAGGAAAAGGTGCGGCGGTTTATTGCTAAGTATAATCGCGAAACAGGAACAACGGTATTATTGACTTCGCATTATATGGGTGATGTCACGGCGTTATGTGAGCGGGTAATGATCATTAATCATGGAAAGTTGATGTATGATGGCGATCTGAAGGTATTAACCGAACGATTAGCGCCCTACAAAATTGTCGAGGTTAGTCTTTCTTCGATGCCTATTGTAGCGTGGGAGAATTTCGGCGAATTAGTCGTCTGCGAAGAGGGGAAGGTTACACTACGCATTGCCAGAGACCGTGTTTCGGAAGTTGCGGCAAATTTGTTACGCGAGTTCTCGGTGAATGACTTAAATATCCAGGATCCGCCGATGGAAGAAGTTATTTCTTTAGCTTTTCAGGAGGATGCGCATGTTAAGTAAATACCTTGTTCTCCTCCGGATGAAGTATATTGAAATGTTTGCCTACCAGCTCGCAACCTTGGTTTGGCTAATTGGCACGATGGTTCAACCACTAATTATCATGCTTGTATGGATAAATATTTATGAAACTCAGACCGATTATTTCATTCTCTATTTTGCCACGCTTATTTTTGTTGAGCGTGCTACAAGTGCTTGGGATGTATGGGAACTTGACCGTCAGATTCGCGACGGGACATTTTCGTACAGTATTGTCCGGCCTTTCCATCCCATTCATTGGGCTATTGCCGAAAACCTTGTCTATAAAGCACTATTTATTGTGGCGCTGATTCCGGTGTGGCTTCTACTGGCGATGGTTGTTCCAGCGCTAAAGCTTAATTTAAGTGGACCTCAATGGCTGCTGTTTATCTTTGCGCTTTTTCTGGGGGCAGTCATTCGTTTTACTATTAGTTATATGTTTGGCCTTTTCGGATTTTGGATTACCAAGGTTACCGCCATTTACAGCATGTTTGAAGCAGTTTCGCTGTTTATGTCGGGCCGTATTGCGCCATTAGCTTTATTGCCGCCATTACTGCAAGAAGTTAGCATTTACCTGCCGTTTCGCTATATGGTCGGATTTCCGATTGATTTAGTTACCGGGGCTGCTAAGGAGGCCGATATCAGAACCGGTTTTTTAGGAGCTTTCATTTGGACTACTATTCTCATCGCTATTTTGGGGCGGGTCTGGCAAGCCGGGCTGAAGAAAAATCAGGCTATGGGGGGATAATATGCGGCGACACTGGCGGATTTTTCGTGAATTCTTCAGGACTTGTTTAGTTGAAGAATTGGAATATCGCGGTGAGTTTATCGGCAATTTGCTGGTTAGTTTTATCGGGATCGGGGTTGCAATACTGACTGTTAAGATATTTTTTTATCAAACCAATGAGTTGGGCGGCTGGGCTTATTCGGAGGTTCTGGTGCTGCTTGGAATTTTCAATATGCTGCAGGGCTTTGTCGAATTTGCCTTGCGTCCCAACATGACCCGTCTCTTAGAACATGTTCGTAGGGGAACTTTGGATTATGTTCTTACCAAGCCTGTGGACAGTATGTTTTTTGTCAGCTTTCGTCATTTGGTATTCTGGCGGCTGTTAGACGTCGTGTTTGGGTTGGGGTTAATAATTTACGGTTTGGCAGCAAAGAGTTATATTCCGTCGTCAGCAGATTGTGCGGTGTTTGTCATTAGTTTTGCTGCCTCGCTGGTGCTCGTCTATTCACTGTGGATGCTGCTAATGACGACGGCTTTTTGGGTTATCCGGATGGATGATCTTTCGTTCATATTCAATTCTTTTTTTGAAACTGCCCGATTTCCGGTTTCGATGTATCGAGGCTGGCTAAGACTTGTACTTACATATGTGTTGCCAGTGGCTTTCATTACTAATGCACCGGCTGCCGCTCTATTAGGCGCTTGGAACGCCGTGGTAACAATGATGTCAATTGTTGTTGCCGGGATATTCTTATGGTTGTCTCGCAGATTTTGGCATTATGCTCTCAAGTCATATACCAGCGCCAGTAGTTAAGTTTACTATAAGAAAGTAAGTTTTCGGTCGCTCTGAGCGACTTTTTCCTTTATTCGGGTCTCGTTTGGTGTACAGCAGGGGTTTTCATGCGTTGATTCAAATACAAAATCTTGATATAATTATCAATAGTAAAAATAATAAGTATGGCTTACGGTAGAGTGAGGAGGGAGAGCGTGGCAAAAAAGGTAGAGGATTATGAAAGTTATATGAGACTGACTCTTGGTTTATACATTCTAAAAATACTTAAGCATGGTCCGGCTCATGGTAATAGAATGGTGACAGAAATTAACCGGCGTACAGAAGGCGCCTATACTCCAAATACCAATGCTTTGTATCCGCTACTTCGAAGGCTGGAAGAGAAGTCCTATATTGTTGGCGAATGGGCTAGTTCGGAGACTCGCAGCAAAAGGATTTATACTATTACTGAAGCAGGTATTACTAGGGTGCCGGAGCTGGAAGTGTTGCTGGAGGATCGATTGAAAAAGTTGGAAAGGAAGATAAAAATATTACGTACCGATCTACTAGGAAATTAGCATTTTAACTGCTTTTGCCGAGTAGGTTATTTTTTATTTTAGCAGAATAAGAATTTATAAAATGAGGCAGGGAATTTTTGTGAATAAGGTTACTCCAAAGCTAAATAACCGCCATGTGGCGATGATTGCAATACTATTAGTGGCGATTTTCGTGGCTGGTGGAATATGGTGGTGGATTTATGCCAGTCAGACAGTGTCAACCGATGATGCCAGAGTAAAAGGTACGATTGTTGCGGTAAGCGCTAAAGCAAGTGGCAGGATAGAGAAAGTCTTGGTTAATGAAGGCGATAATGTCGAGGCTGGCCAGGTAATTGCTGTAATTGAAAAAGAGGAACTTGCGGCACAAGTAAATCAGGCGAAAGCTAGCCTGGCGGTTGCCGAGGCTAATCTTGCGGCAACAATTGCCGGAAAGCGGCATCAGGAGATCGCTCAGGCTAATGCAGGGGTTTTAGAGGCGAAGGCTAGTATGGAAAATGCCCGAAAGAATAGTGAACGGGATGAAGCGTTATTTAAGGATGGGGTAATATCAGCACATCAGAATGATGCCAGTAGTACTGCCTATGATATCGCTAAAGCAAAATATGCTTCGGCTGCCGAAGCATTAAGCCTTAGTGCCGAAGGCTCACGCCAGGAGGATATTCAGATGGCTCAGGCTCAGGTTCAAAAAGCCAAGGCGGCGCTTGAACTTGTGGAACTTCAATTGGCGGATGCGTTCGTGAAGGCACCGGTTTCCGGGGTGGTTGCTATAAAGTCGGCTGAGGTCGGTGAAGTTATTGCCGCTGGTCAACAACTGTTTAGTATAACAAATCCGGCTGACGTTTGGATTGGCGCAAATATTGAAGAAACCTATATTGGACGGGTTAAAATCGGTCAACAGGTCAAATTTACGGTTGATGCTTATCCTGGTACGACCTTTACCGGACAGGTGAGTGAGGTTGGCCCGGCAACCGGGTCGCAGTTTGCCTTACTTGCAACTGAGAATAGTTCGGCAAATTTTACTAAGGTTACTCAGCGACTGCCAATTAAAATTAAACCTGAGGAATCCGAGTTGGTACTAAAACCGGGAATGTCAGCAATAATAAAAATTTCAACTAGGTAAAGTGTTGGTCGTAAGTAAAAATTACTAAAAGAAATCCGTATGGAAGGTTCTAATTTTATGTTTAAAAAATATGCGATATTAAGTGCTGTTTGTATTGGAACGGTACTTAGCTCATATGTCAGTAGCTGTGTTAACATTGCGCTTCCAAACATTATGGCGGCACTAAATTTCAATATGGATTCGATTGTTTGGGTGTCGCTGGGATATATGCTGCCATATGGCTCGACGCTACCCTTAACCGGTAAGCTCGGCGATCTGTTTGGTGCGAAAAAGGTGTATATACTGGGGTTGATTTTATTTACCGTCGCCTCTTTGCTCTGTGGGGTGGCAGCATCATCAGCGACAATGATAATTTTCCGGATTCTTCAGGGGGTGGGAGCTGGAATGTTGTTGCCTAATGCGATGACTGTTGTTGCCGAAACTTTTGATCCTCATGAACGGGGGCAGGCACTCGGCGTGTGGAGCGCGATGGCTGCTGCCGGCAGTGCAATGGGACCTACACTCGGGGGATATTTAATCGAAAAGTTTGACTGGCGCTCAGTCTTCTTTTCGATTGGGCCGGTCTGTATAATCAGCATTTTCTTAGCGCTGCTTATCATTCCAGCTTCAGGAAGTAAAGACAAAGTTACAGTAGACTATCCGGGAGCAACGCTATTAATTATCGGTATTAGTTCGCTTCTAGTAGCTCTTAACCAGGGCCAGAAGGAAGGCTGGGATTCGTTTTATATCGTAACGTTGTTTTATTTGGCTGTCGCCGCATTTATCCTATTTTTAGCAGTTGAATTCAGGGTGAATAACCCTATGATCGACATGCGGCTGTTTGGCAATCGAAATTTTGCAATTGCCAATGTGATCGGGTTTATATCTTTTGTTGCTTTTTACGGTGGGTCATATTTATTACCGTTTTTCTTAAAATCATATTTGGGGTATAATTCGACAACCGCGGGTTTGATGATGCTCCCAATGACTGCCACTATGGTATTTTTTTCACCAATTGGAGGGCGGTTAGCCGACCGCTTTGGGTCAAGTGCCCCAGCATTTACGGGGATTATGCTTATTGCCGCTGCGTTGTACTCCCTTGATACAATAAATTTAAATTATGCAACACATGATTTTTTATTCCGACTGTCGTTATTTGGAATGGGGCTGGGGCTAACCATGTCGCCGTTGACTAATTGTGCTGTGTCCTCGTTGCCGAAAGATAAAATCGGGGTTGGATCAGGAATATTTAATTTAGCTAAAATTATTGGTGGCAGTATCGGGGTTGTTTTTGCTGAAACACTGTTAACGCGCCGCGAAATATACCATACGGCGGTATTAAAAGAATACTTAACAGCTGCTAACCACTCTTCGCAGGAAATATTTCAGTTGTTTCAAACTCTATGGGGAAACCAAGGTATGACAAGCTCAGAGATTGCGGTGGCAGTACAGGGATGGCTCACTGGCCGGGGACTGTTGCCAGCGCAATATGCAGTTTTTAAAGCAATGCTGAGTTCGATGGTTGCTAAGCAGGCTGCTATTATGTCGTTCCAGGATGTATTTTTTACGGTTGCAATCCTGTGTTTTTTCGGTGGTCTCCTAGCGCTTTTCATTCGTAGGCGGTCACCAAGTGTAAATCCAAAGCCGAAGTCGGCTTAAAATAAGTGGGAGGGATAAAAATGCCTGAGTTTAAAAATATTTTGGTGCCGACAGATGGCTCGCCAAATTCTTTGCGGGCTGCAGCCCATGCTGGCTATTTGGCTGAGCTTAGTGATGCGTCAGTAAGCGTTTTGAATGTAGTTAATCTATTTTCAAAAATATCGGCCTTTGGTGATGTTGGTAGCGGCATTTATATTCCAGAAAAAGTTGTCGAAGATATAAAGGACGCTGGTCTGGCGGTTGTTAACGAGACTTTAAAACAAATACCGGCGCAGGTGGCAGTGCAAAGTTTTGTGGAAGTTGGTTTGCCAACCGAGGTAATCGTGGATTTTTGCGCTGAAAGGAGTTATGATTTGATTGTAATGGGCAGCCGAGGTTTAGGGGTTATTAGGGAGATATTATTAGGAAGTGTAAGCAGTTATGTACTTTACTATGCTAAATGCCCAGTTTTAGTGGTAAAATAAGTATAGTTCGATATATTTTCTAAGGAGATGATATGGATGAGTACTGAGGTCGCTTATAATGAATATGCCGCAAAAGCAATTGAACAGTTAAATAAAGGTGCGTTTCTAACTACGAGGGATGGCGACAAACTAAATACCATGACTATCGGATGGGGGAGTATTGGTTTTATTTGGCGAAAACCGGTATTTATGGCGATGGTAAGACCGTCTCGGTATACTTATGGAATAATCGAGAAGAGTAACGAGTTTACGGTCAGTATACCATTTAATGATATGAAACAAGAGCTGGCCTTGTGTGGTGCTAAATCCGGGAGGTCTGTGGACAAATTTAAGGCTGCTGGATTATCAACCAATCCTGGGAAAAAGATTGCTACGCCAGTTATTGCTGACTGCGGACTGCATTATGAGTGCAAGGTGATTTTTAAGCAAGCAATGGCTCCAGCGCAGCTGGAAGCAGAATATCAAGCCTCCTGCTACCCTAATGGCGATTATCATATTATGTATTATGGTGAAATTATGGCAACATATATTGATTGAAATATAAATAAAAAATTGCTTAAAACGTATTGTTTTAAGCAATTTTTTTTATGGAGGGCTGTGTTTAAGCACAGTCTTTATTTAGGGTTATGGGGATAAAGACTAGTTAAAATTTGAAGCTGACGCCGCCGACCAAACCTTTCACAGTAGCATCGCTAGAGCTGCCATCGTTAAAAGTTAAGTCCTTGTATTTAGTATCGCGATAGCCAAGCGTGAGATCGGCATGGTCGGTAAATTCATAACTGAGGCCGGCTTCATAGCCGCTAATGCGGGTGCCGCCGGTTAAAACAGCATAAGCCTTAGTATTAAAGCCAAGTGGAACGCTGCCAGCAACGCCAACAACCAAACCATTATGTTTAGAACTACCTACAACCTGAGTTTGTGAAACCCCGCCAAAAATTGAAATATTTCCAACTAAATCAAATAAATTATTTACTAGGCAAATTTGTTGAGCCTTGATTTCACTGCTCGCGTGGAGCGGCGATTTTGTTTCAAAGTTATCGTACGAATAGTGGCCGGCAAAGCCAAAGCCAACTCCTGCAGTGACCCCATAGCCGAGACTATGTTTTCCGTCAACTTTCGTACTATTGTCGGAGATACTAGGAACGCCCAAATCCAGGTTAAAGGCTATTTCTCCTAAGGAGCAGTCTGCCAAAGGGCTGGCAGCGCAAACTGCCGAAGTTAGGAAAAGCAGCAAAAATGCCAAAAGACAAACTTTTTTCATAAAACGACACCTTCCCCTTAATAATTTATAATTTTATATCGATCATTAATATTTGAAAATGGTTTGAAATATTAATGATAAATGTCGAAGAAATGCGTGCGAATTAACAAAAATACATTGACTGAAATTGGGTAATAGTGTAAACTGGTGTCGAATAATACGTAATGCTGACATATTAAGTAGAAAAAGCTCGTAAAAGAAGATGTGCACTGTGTTCGGTGTAGTTTTACAGTACGCACTGGAGGAGTATATGAAACCGAATAATCGACCAGCAATTGAAGTAGGTTATGGTATGGCTAAAGATGAGTCGGCGTTCGTGGCAGGAGCGAAGGCAGCTGAAATGGCGTTGGCAAGTATTCATCTACATAGTATATCGGCAGTGATGGTTTTTTGTTCGGTAAGTTATGATTTAAACGAGGTGCTTACAGGTATTCACAGTGTGGTGGGCGAGTCATCTGTATTTGGGGTGACGACTGCTGGGGAAATTTGTGATGAATTTGTTAATGGAACAGTTACGGTGGTGGCTATAGCATCGCCTTTTTTACGAGTGCATTGCGGCATTGGGAACGGTGTATCACAGGATTGGCGGCAGGCTGTGGCGCAAACAATCAATGCTCCGTCTTTAAGGCCTTTTTTTCATGACTCGCAATATACCTGGGAAATGCGCAGGCAAGGCCGAACTGCTTTTGCGATGCTTTTTTCGCCAGGCAATACCTTAGAAAATGATAGTTGCAGTTTTGAAATTATTGAAGCAATTAAAGCAGAATCTTATGGGGAATTTCAGATTGTTGGCGGAGCGGCAGCTGATGATTGGCGGATGGAGAAAAATTATATTCTTTGTGGACAAGAAGTTTATAATGATAGTATGTTGCTGGCAATCTTTGAGACGGAACTTCAGTTTGGCATTAGTTTGATGCACGGCTTATATCCTACTAAAATAACTGCAACCGTGACTGCTGTTGACGGAAATGAGATTTTAATGCTGGACGATACTGTAGCAGCTGAAGCGTACTGTAAGTTGCTGGGATTTACTGAGAAAGAATTAGCAGGGCAGCATTTGAGCATTGCAACAGGTACTACTATTGGTGTAGCTGATGCAACCGGGCAATATAATGTAAATGTCGCCAGCTATTTTACGGAACGAGGCGGAATTCGCTTAGAGAAACCCATATCTATGGGAAGTGTAATAACCAAAATGGATGCAGATCCTGATAAAATGGCGCTCGCCGGTGGGGGCGGCATACGTTTAGCAAGAATCCGCGGTGGAATTACTGACCCTGCTTTGGGGCTGGTCTTTTACTGTGCGCTGCGTCAAAGACTAATTGACAATAAGGCGGTAGCTGAAATAGCCGGTATGAAAGAAGTATTGTCAGGAAAGCCGCTAGTTGGTTTTTGCTGTTTTGGTGAACACGGTGTGACTGATATTGGTGACAGTCGATATAATAATTTGTCGGTCGCTTGTTTGGTAATTGGTAGTCAACTGTCACACACTGGCCGGGTTGCGGTTGAAAACCGGGAACTGCTGGAAGAGCTTGAAGCACAGAAAGCCGAGTTAATTAGTACTAATCAGGCGTTGATGCAGGCAAATTATGAGCACCTGAAGACTGAAGCGGCCCTCCGGGCAAACAAAACTAAGTTAACAGACTTTGTTCAGGCCGTACCTGATGTTAGTCTTATTATTGATGAAGATGGCCGATATGTCGAAATATTTGGTAATAGTAATAAAGAAAAGGTAACCTGGCCTACTCCGGAGTTTTGTGGGTTAACAGTGTATGACGCATTCTCGAAGAAAGACGCTGATGCAATGCTGGAGCAAGTACGGCAGACTATATTATCCGGGATGCCACAGGTTATGATTCGCGAAGTAGAAATTTTCGAAAAAAGGATAGTCATTGAAGGCCGGATGGCACCAATGACTTATCAGGCTCAGGGAAAAAAGACCGTAGCCCTTGTAGCAATTGACATAACGGAACGCTGGAAGGCTGAGCGGCTACTTAGGTTTACCTATGAACTGCGTCGTAAAAGCGATTTCATTAATGATATACTTGCTGGTAACGCTACCGTTGACAACCATGCTTTATCAACAGCGAATTCTTTCGGGATAGATTTTGCATTGCCTTTGTTTTGTTGTCTAGTTGCAATTAAGAAAAACAGTACGCTAGTTGAGGAGCACGATGACAGTATTATAGATATTCAATTAAAAGATGATATTATTGATTTACTGAGTAGTGACTCCGATTATTTGGTGTGGGATTGTCGCGATGGCATTGGCATTCTATGCCAGATTAAAGAAGTGGATGATGGGTATGAAACTAGTCTTCAAATAGCTGGGGCAATAAAAGAAAAGATAAAAGAGTATGCCTCTAATTTGACGGTAATAATTGGTGTAAGTAATAAGCACAGCGGTTTGCATGGCGTGAGGCTAGGTTATCGGCAGGCATGGAGTGCCCTTGTTTCATCGCAGTGTCAGGACCAAAGCAGTGGGTGCGTGAACCATTACCGCAACTTGGGAATTTTTCAGTTACTGGCTAATATAGGCGGGAAAGAGCAGGCAAATGAGTTTGTTCGCGAAAAAGTTGGCAATTTGATCGATTATGATCAACGTAAGGGAACTGATTTTTTAAGTACTCTTGAAGAGATTCTTCAAAGTTCTAACTTGAAAGAAGCGGCGGACAAACTGTATCTTCATCATAAAACCATTGTTTTTCGCAAACAGCGTATTGAGAAAATATTAGGTGTGGATATTGACCAATATGAGTCGCGACTAGCCCTAGCGGCAGCTGTAAAATTAAATAAATTAAACATGGTAATCAATCAATAAAGTCTGAAGCCGGTTATTATCTTTCAAGGATAGTACATGCGGCTTTTTTTTGTGTGTATTTTGGGCGACGGAGATAATAGCAATTTGTGACAGGGAAATTTATAATTATAAATATGTAAAAATGTGTCGAAAAAAGTAAAAAATGATAGTTTCGTTTGGTTTATTCAGTGCCTGTTGCTGATCGAGAACTAGCTGTATGCAAGTTGGCTGACTAATAATAAAGGAGACGGAAGTTATGCAGGAACAACGGTTATCGGTAGTAGATTTGGGTGGCGGATATTGGGCTAGTCCTCTTTGGCAAGTTCGTGAAATCGTAAAGCGCTTTGAGGCCGTAAAATATCACAGGAAGTATGAGAAAGGCACGGGGGTTAGGAATATACTGAAGAAGAATACATTAGGCGCAGATGCTGTCAGTTCCAGTAAGCCAGCAGTCTAGGTTGCTTGAATAAAGTTAATAGGGTTAATAATAAGTTAAGGACCTGACTTCGTATTTAAGCGAAGTCAGGTCCTTAACTTTCTAGTTCTTATTGGATTATTTGAGCCAATATATGCCGCATAAAGGAACTTTGCTGGCAGGGACAAAACAAGTATTGCCGAAATAAAATAGTAATATAGTTATAGACTTGACGATAAAAATAGGATGGTTGGATAAAGTTAGAGGTCCAATAAACATACTACTTTCTATTATATATTAAGGAGGCATAGTTTATGGACAGTGAATTTATTAGGCAACCGGTACCGATTGTAAGAAACAAGCCTGTTAGTATTGGTGTTGGCGAGGAAGAACGTGAGGGCGTTTTTGTCAATGGTTTCATTTGTCAAAACTGCGGGCTGCATTTTAATTTGTTCTCATGGAAAGCTAACAAACACCGAGCAAACAATACATATTGTCCTGAGTGCGGCAAAAAAGGACCATATATCCATTATCGTAAAGTGCTAAGTAAGGACAGAGTGCGAGATGATAATTCAATAGACGAAATATTTCGCCATGTTCCTTGGCCGGGAAGCCAGTTAATTAACGACTCGGTTATTTTTTCATCCGAATCAAAGAAATGAGTTTTAAATTAATGGTTTAATAAGTTATAGTACTGTATTCAACAGTGGGGGAAAATGGTCTTGGAAATGAAAAAATAGTTTTGTGGCAAGCATACATCGAAAAAAGGTATAGATAGGAATATGTCTATGCCTTTTTTCGTCTATGAATTATTGACAATATTGACCAAAAAAACTACAATATGATTGAAGTCAGTCAGCGGTCGAGAGATCTTAGAGCTGCGATAAAATTGTATTTCCGATTATTGACTGACGCGTCAGTCAATAATCGGTGTAGGGGTGAGTAGAATGTTTAATAATTTACAGTATCGTTTATTAAAGGGATTTAGTTTTATTATTTGTTTATTGCCGTATTCTTTAGTGGTTAAATTTGGACGCAGCTTAGGGTATATATATTATTTAGTGGCGGCGCGCCAGCGAAAGCGCGGAATTGACCAAGCTATGCGCGGCTTGAAAATATCATATGAGGATGCGGAAAAGGTTATTCGGCGGTTGTTTTATAATTTAGGCCAAATGTTAGTCGAAGTCATGTATACGCCAAGGTTGACTCCACAAAAAATCAAGAAATATATTTCAATTGATGGTTTGGATAATCTTAAACAGGCTGTAGCATCCGGAAAAGGGGTAGTTTTCCTTACCGCACATATTGGCAATTGGGAATGGCTAGCAGCCGGCTTGGCCTTAGCTGGTTTTCCAATAACAACTATTGTTAAACAACAGCCAAATGCTCAGTATAGTCGGTTTTTAAATGAATATCGCGAAAGGATGGGAGTGGAAGTTTTTAGCCGCGGAACAACTGAAATGATTAAAGCAGCCAGAGCTTTAAAAAAAGGTAAAGTATTAGGGTTTTTGGCTGACCAAGACGGGGGAAAAGATGGGGTATTTATAGACTTTTTAGGAAAAAAGGCGTCTACACCTGTCGGTCCGGCGGTTTTTTCCGAAAAATTTGATTCGATTATTGTACCGGGTTTTATTTTTCACCGTTCTAAAGGCGGTTACCGTATCGTTATCGAACGTCCATTTAGCTATGAGCGTCATGACGATCCGAAGCAAGCGCTTTATGAGAATACAGCGCGAATGACAAAGATTGTTGAAGCGGCCATTATGGAACATCCGGAAGATTGGCTGTGGTTTCAAAAACGTTGGAATACGCCATATATGGAAAGTCAGGCCTAGTTGTTTTTCGGCAAGACTGTTTGAATTCGATGGTAAAGGAAGTTGCGAATGGTAGTCTATTACATAATGAAACTAATTAGCCGGTTTTTTTGTATATTACCGCTAAAAGCAAGGTATTATAGCGGGAAAGCGATCGGTAGCCTTGGTTGGCTTCTCGTACCGAAAAGGCGCAAGAAATTAGCTGTTGGAAATATTATGCGCAGTTTTGGTGTGGATAGAGAACTTGCAAGCGATATTGTGAAAAGCAGTACTACACGTTTTGGGAATATGCTGATAGAAGTACTACGGTTTCCGCTTTTAAACAAAAGCAATATTAATCAGTTGGTTACAATTAAGGGGCGGGAGTATTTACATGAGGCCTTGGCTTATGGCAAGGGAGTTGTAATTGCAACAGCTCATAGTGGTAATTGGGAATTATTGGGACCGGCACTGTCTCTTAATGGTTTTCCAGTGGTCGGGGTAGCTCAAAAGCAGACGAATACAGCAATGAATCGGTTTATTAATGAATATCGCATGTTGTCAGGGATGCATGTGGTTTACAAAAATGAGATCCGTGAGATGATTCGGTTGTTGGGAGAAGGAAAGATACTTGGGTTATTAATGGATCAGGATGCTGGTAATGAAGGGACATTTGTTAAATTTTTCGGAGTTCCGGCTTCTACGGCGACAGGGGCGGCAGCAATGGCAAGGATGAAAGGTACGCCGATTGTACCGGCTTTTATTACTAGAAAAGAAGATGGCGGTCATACAGCTGTCTTGAGTAAGCCGATATTTGTGGAAAAAACGGCTAATCGCGATGCGGATGTATTTACTATTACCCAACAGCTTACAACTATTATTGAAAATCATATTCGCCAATTTCCCAATGAATGGTTTTGGCTGCATAATCGTTGGAAGCATACACAGATTGTTTAATAGTTAATTTGTCGGCGTGAAGATAGAATGAAGGGGCTAATAAAATGAAAGCTTTATTTGATAAAACAAGACTGGGAAGCATTTGCCTAAAAAACCGCCTTTTTCGAGCGGCGACTTTTGAAAACCGTGGCAGTAAAGACCTTGTTGACGAGATGTTTATGGTTTATCAAAATTTGGCCCGCGGTGGCGTTGGTACTATTATTACTGGTTTTACAGATGTTCTAGGATTGGAAGTTTATGAGGAATCTTTTTTAAGCCAATATAAAAAGATTACGAGTATGGTGCACGAATATGATACTAAAATTGTGCTTCAAATTGGGTATCGAGGTTCATTCATGTTTAAAGACGAGCATGTAATTTGGGGACCAAGTGCGGTGCAAAATGTGAGGACTAAGATTAAACCCAAGGAAATGACCCAAGAAGACATTCAACTTATGCAAAAGGCATTTGGAGATGCCGCGCAGCGGGCTAAAGAGGCGGGATTTGATGGTATAGAATTACAGGGGACACACAGTTGTTTGTTAGGTCAGTTTGTATCGCCATATTATAATCGTCGGAATGATGAATATGGCGGCAGTATTGAAAATCGAGCAAAGATGATTTTCGAAACCTATAATACTGTGCGGAAAAAGGTTGGTTATGAATATCCTGTTCTTATAAAGCTGAGTTGTATGGAAGATGCGAGACGAGGAATTACTTTTCAAGATTGCTCATATTTATGTGGTAAATTGTCTCAATTAGGAATAGACGCGATTGAAATTAGCTGTGACTGGTATCCGCAATCAATTAAAGATAATTGGTTTAAGGAGCATGTTGCCGAAATTGCCGCGCACAACAAAGTTCCTATTATATTAGCTGGCGGCAATCGGGAGTTTGCGGCGATGACTGAAACGCTGACTAAGACGTCAATTGAGTATTTTTCATTAGCCCGGCCATTGATTGCTGAGCCTGATCTTATTCAACGCTGGGAACAAGGAAATAGAAATAAAGCTAAATGCAGTTCATGTAATGCTTGCTTAAATTTTGATGGGGCATTTTTCTGCATTTTAAATACAAGTCAATGTTAACGGACTGAAATCTTACCACTCATGCACTTAGGTAGTCTACAACTAAGTGCATGAGGTGATATTGACAGCAATGACCAATATAACTATAATATGATTGAAGTCAGTCAGTTACTGAGGTGAAAAAGTATGAGCAGGATAACAAAAGATCCACAAACCAGAATCGCCGAAATATTAGATACTGCCGAGTTCTTATTTAACGAACGGGGTTACCACCAGACCGCGATTAGCGATATTGTAAAGGAAATCGGTGTTGCTCAGGGGACCTTTTATTATTATTTCAAGTCTAAGGAAGAGGTTCTGGAAGCTATCGTAGTTCGGTATCTGGCTAAGGTTATTGCTGAGATTGAAGTGCTGAGTGCTAATGAATTGGTGCAGCCTCCAGAAAAAATTTCCTGGGTAATAAGTAAAGCATTTGAAGGCATTCATACCAACGAAGGCTTGCTGTTTGAGTATTTATTTAATGATGAACACCTGCACATTTTAGATAAGGTTCGTCGGCAAGGGACAAAGGCGTTTACACCGATTTTGCTCAGGATTATTGAAGAAGGGATTGAGCAGGGCTATTTCAAAGTTCCCTATCTTAGTGATACTGTGGATTTTATTATGGCAATAGTTGGTTGTCTTCATGAAGCAGTATGTAAAAAATATTCGCCGGAGCAAATGAGGTGCCGGGCCAATATTGCCGTATCTCTTCTGGAGAAAGCATTGGGCATGACCGAGGGAAAACTAGTTTTAAGCGTGTAAGCATGGTAAAAAGGCTAGCTTTTTTATGCCATTGACTGACTGAAGTCAGTCAAAAAATATAGAGCTTTGCTATTTTACTTTTATGTTTAATGTTTTACCGCGGATTCGGGCTTAAAGGAGGGGGTATCTAACCAATAGTCGTCAATATCAGGGGGCATTTAGGTTGGTATATTTTAAAAAGAAATTTGGCAGTGGGAGTGGGATAGTTGCAAAAAAGGCTCGAGAAAAAGAAAATGTATTATGGGTTGGCAGCTCTGGTGGTATTACTGTGTGTAGCGGCAGGGCTGATTATCGGATCAAGTTCATCGACCAAGGCGGTGGATGTGGATGTACCGTTGGTTCGTACCAGTACGATTGGTGTTGGCGCTATGAATCAAACTAATACATATTCCGGCGAGGTACGGGGCCGATATGAAAGTCAGTTGGCTTTTCAGGTAGGCGGAAAAATCATTAAACGCAACGTCGAGCTTGGGAGTATTGTTCATGCCGGAGATGTTCTGATGCAGATTGATGCTAAGGATATTCAGCAAAATGTTAATATTAGTTCAGCACAGGTTTATTCTTCTCAGTCCCAGTTAAAGCTTGCGGAAAATAATCTTAGCCGTTACCGCCAGCTATATGATGACGGAATTGTTAGCCGAGCCGCATATGAACAGCAGCAAAGTGCTTATGACGCTGCCGTTGCCGCAGCACGGCAGGCTTCAGCTCAGTATGCTCAGGGATCAAACCAATTAGACTACAGTTCACTTTATGCCGATTGCGACGGTGTGGTTGCTGGTATCGATGTTGAGGTTGGCCAGGTAGTTGGCGTAGGACAAAAGGTTATTACGCTGATTAAGAGCGGCGAACAGGAAGTAGAAATAAGCATTCCAGAAAACAAAGTGGAGGAATTGCGCAAAGCTTCGCAGATTAAAGTTACCTTTTGGGCGCTGCCGGGGACAATTGTTGACGGTAAGGTCCGGGAAATAGCTCCGGTGGCCGACAAAGTAACCCGAACCTATAAGGCCAGGATTAGCCTTTTAAATTCGCCACCAGAATTAAAACTTGGTATGACAGCAACGGTTGCTGTAGATGCATCTGGTACTAAGCCTGCGATATATATTCCGTTATCAGCAATTTACCAAACTGATGATGTGCCTAATGTATGGGTGGTGAGCGGCGACATAGTCAATTTGCGGCCTGTCAAACTTGGACAGTATGGAAACAATCAGGTTCAGGTACTCGAAGGCTTAAATTCTGGCGATACAATAGTGGTTGCCGGTGTACACAAATTACGCGAAGGCCAAAAAATCCGGTCAACCGGCGGTGATGCTCAATGAGAAATTTTAACCTGACGCAATGGGCACTGCATCATAAGCAACTGATATATTACTTTATACTGGTTATATTTCTCGGCGGGATATTTTCCTATCAAAAGCTTGGACGGCTGGAGGACCCGGATTTTACAATCAGGCAGATGGTTGTAAGTGTTGCCTGGCCTGGCGCCACCGCCCGTCAGGTGGAGGAACAGGTTACCGATAAGATTGAAAGAAAGCTTCAGGATACCCCCGGGATTGACTATGTAAAAAGTTTCTCCAGTACCGGGCAGGCGGTTATCTATGTTAACCTCAAAGATACAATTTCAGAAGCCTCGGTTAGACCTACCTGGCTGGAAGTACGTAACATGGTTAACGATATAAAAGGAACGCTGCCCCAAGGTGTTGTCGGTCCGTACTTTAATGACCGTTTTGATGACGTGTTTGGCACTATTTATGCTATGACTGGCGATGGTTATAGTTATGAAGAGATGCGGGAAAATGCTGAGAAAATCCGCCGAACATTGCTCAGTGTGCCTAATGTAAAAAAAGTCGACCTGGTTGGAGTGCAGCCTGAAAAAATATATGTTAAAATGGAAAGCAGCAAACTGGCACAGTTAGGCATTGATCCAGGCCTAATTGTGAGTGCCGTGCAGGCCCAGAATGCTATGGCGCCTTCGGGCATGCTTGAGACCACATCTGATGATGTATACATAAGGGTTAGCGGCATGTTCGAAGATATCGAAGCTTTACGAAGTCTGCCTATTCGTGCTGGCGGTAAGTCTTTTCGGCTGGGTGATATTGCAAAAGTAGAACGTAGTTATGTTGAGCCGGCGGAACCAAAAATGTTTTATAATGGTCAGCCGGCCATCGGATTGGCTGTTTCAATGGAAAAGGGCGGTAACGTACTTTCGATGGGGGAAAACCTCGAAAAAACAGTGACCGAGGTCAAGAAAAGTTTACCGCTGGGAATGGAGCTAAATACGGTGGCCAATCAGCCCAAGGTCGTTAAAGCGTCGATTAACGAATTTGTTGAATCTTTGGCTGAAGCGATTCTTATTGTTCTTATCGTTAGCTTCATAAGTCTTGGTGTTAGATCTGGGATAGTTGTTGCGCTTTGTATACCCCTGGTTATTTGCGGGGTATTTATTGCAATGAATATATTCGGTATTGATCTCCAGAAGATTTCGTTGGGCGCACTCATCATTGCTCTTGGGCTGTTGGTGGATGATGCTATTATCGTTGTGGAAACGATGAATGTCAAACTTGAACAGGGGTGGACCAGGTTTGACGCCGCCTGCTTCGCTTACACCGCCACGGCCTATCCTCGTCTGACCGGAGCACTTGTTACCTGCGCCGGCTTTATCCCGGTAGGATTTTCTCCCGGAAGTGCCGCCGAGTTTGTGGGCAGTATTTTTACGGTTGTAACAATCGCTTTGCTGATATCATGGGGCGTTGCCGGCACAGTTACTCCGCTTATTGGTTATCTATTGGTAAAAGTAAAACCAGCAGGCGAGCATGGACAGGAAGCAGATATTTATGACAAAAAGTTTTATCGATTGTTTAAAAGTGTATTGGTATGGTGTCTTAGTCACAGGAAATTAGTGCTCGGGATAACTGGCGTCAGCTTTATCGGCTCAGTGGCTCTCCTGGGACTGGTCAAACAAGAATTTTTCCCAGCGTCGACTCGTCCGGAACTTATGGTTGACATGCGGTTGCCGCAAGGCTCGTCGCAAGCGGCAACCGAACAGGAAGTACAAAGGTTTGCCCAGCTTATTGCCGATGATCCCAATATGGTCAGTTACACTTATTATGTTGGCCAGAGCGCACCCCGCTTTGTGTTGACTGCAACGCCTTCTCTTCCTGATACTAGTTATGCCCAGGTTGTTATTGTCGCCAAAGATTTTACGGCCCGTAAAGAACTGGAGAAAAAGGTCCAGGCTTTGTTTGCTGAAGACTTTCCTAATGTTCGCGCGAATACTTCAGTAATCCAAATGGGGCCGCCAAATCCATACCCGGTTGCACTTAGAATTACTGGTCATGATCATGATAAGGTTCGGGAAATTGCTGGACAGGTCGAGGATATTATGGCTAAGGAAGAGATAATTAAAGATATCAATTTCGACTGGAACGAGAAAAGCAAGGTAATGCGTCTAAATATCGATCAGGATAAGGCCAGGGCACTTGGCCTTGACAGTCAGAGTCTGGCGATGAGTCTTCAGACCTATTTAACTGGAGCGCCGATAACTGAGTATCGTGAAAAAGATAAAACCGTCAGTATCGTTTTTCGTCTTGCCGATGAGAACAAGAAAGACTTAAATCAAATAAAAGATATAAATATTTCGATTGGCAATGGTAAGTATGTTCCACTCGGTCAGATTGCTAAAATAAGCTATGATGCTGAAGAAGGTTTAATTTGGCGCCGGAATTTGAAGCCGACGATTACGATTCAGGCTAATGTAACTCAGGGAACGATGGGGAATGATGCTGCGCAGAAAGTTTATGACAAACTTAAGGAAGTACGTGACAATCTGCCGGCAGGATACAGTATCGATATCGACGGGCCTTTGGAGATGAGTAAGAAGGCGGGAACCTTTTTAATGGCGCCGATTCCGATGATGATTTTGGCTATTCTTACCTTGCTTATGTTCCAACTACAGAGTATCCCGAAAATGATTCTGACTTTGCTGACTGCGCCGCTTGGCATTATTGGCGTCAGCCTGGGGCTTCTCTTAACCGGGAGTCCCATGGGGTTTGTGGTACAACTCGGCATACTTGCTTTGATGGGTATCATCATGAGGAACTCAGTTATTCTTATTGACCAGATCGAACAGCAGATTGCTGCCGGCGAAGCACTTTGGGATGCAATAATAAACGCGGCTGTTATTAGATTCCGGCCGATTATGCTGACCGCTGCTGCGGCTATCCTGGGGATGATTCCCCTTGTATCAAGCGTTTTCTGGGGACCTATGGCGGTAGCAATTGCTGCCGGGCTTTTTGGAGCAACAGTCTTGACCCTGTTAGTTCTTCCGACAATGTATGCTGCCTGGTACAAAGTTTCACTGGATCAAGATAAGTCAACAGTAAGTACAAACACTCGAAAGATGTAATAGCTATGGCAGAAATATAGTTGATGAGAATATTAAGCTGAAAAATGCTATAGGGGGTCAGTTTTGTGAAACGATCACGTTATACTACTAAAATGCTTATAATTTCTGCTTTACTTATGGTGACGCAGCCGGTACTAGCAAATCCCCTCGAATTAACACTTGAGGATAGTGTTAATTTAGCGCTAAAAAACAGCCATGGGGTAAAAATGGCGGCAGCTGATAAAGAAAAAGCGTTATGGGAAGTAGAAGAATCCAAAGGCAATAAAGGCTTTTCGCTTACTTATACTAATACCAATATGCGTTCCACCGAGCCGCCAACCTATGTGGCATCCCTGGCTGCGGTGTCGCCGTATAATTACTTTAGTCACAAACTGACGTTGGCGGTGCCGCTCTACAGCGGAGGTAAACTGGAAAACGCAGTCGAGGCGCAAAAGCTGGGGTCGAAAGTAGCTAATTTAAGTTTCCAAACAAGTAAACAAGACATAAAATTAGAGGCGACAACAGATTTTTATCAAGTGCTTGCCACCAGAAATATGGTTAATGTAACCCAACAATCGGTGGATGCTCTCACGAACCACCAGAGAAATGTTGAACGGCAATTTGAGGTTGGGGTTGTTGCTAAGGCCGATGTACTTAGGACTAAGGTTCAGGTGGCTAATGTTGAGGATAATTTGATAAAGGCTCAGAATAATTATGAGATGGCTGTGTACCGGCTCAATCATGTGATGGGACTTCCCCTGCGCGGCGAACTGAAATTGAAGGCGGAATTAAAATACGATAAGTATCCGCTGACGATGGATGATAGCATTAATTATGCGTTAAAGCATCGGCTTGAAGTAGATCAGGTAAAAACTAACTTAGCAATTGCCGAAACTCAAATGAAAATTGCCAAAGGGGAAAAGCGGCCAACTGTCAATTTGGTCGGAACAAATGTCTGGAATAATATAGAGTATCCAGGAACAGACTATAGTCACTGGACTGCCGCGTTGATAGCTGAGTGGAATATATTGGATTCCGGGGTAGGTTCGGCTAAAATAGAGAAAGCTAAGTATGCGTTAATTAAAGCCAGGGAACAGGTAAAGGAAATTGGGGATAATATTACGCTCGAAGCCAGTCAGGCTTATTTAAGCCTGAAAGAAGCTGAAAAGCGTATTGAAACAAGCAAGGTGGCAGTGGAGGAAGCTCAGACTAACTTTACGGTGGCCCTTAAACGCTATAATAGCGGCATAGGAATCAACCTTGATGTTATTGACGCCGAGTTGGCCCTAAATACTGCGAAAACCAACAATATCCAAGCGCTGTATGACTATAATGTCAGCCGGGCCCGTTTAGATAAAGCAATAGGAGTAAGCGTGGAATAGGACTTTGAAATTTCTTTTATAATAAAAAGAGGTAGAGCTGATTTGTACTGAACCAGCTTTACCTCTTTTTATTATACTACTATTCGCTAAGTGCTATTTTTAGATTAGCTAGATTATCCTGCATAACCGTGATATAGTTTTTACCTTGATTTGTTTCGTCGACTGTCAGGCTTTCAAGCGGATTAAGCACAAGTAGTTTTGCCCCTGTTTCCCGGGCTACAGTTTCGGACAGTTTTGGACTAACCAGCGTTTCAAAGAAGATATATTTAACCTTGTGTTTTTTGCAGAAGTCGATTATATTAGCCAGTTTTTCGGGGGTCGGTTCGCTGTCGGGAGCTAGTCCCATAATAGCTACTTGGGTCAAGTTATAACGCTTAGTAAGATAACTAAAGGCTGCATGACTGGTAATGATGTCCCGCCTGGGAAGATTATTGAGTGTTCTTTGGTATTCTTGGTCAAGCTGTGCTAACTCTTTGTTATATTTTTCAGCATTTTGTTTATAGTAGTCGCTGTTTTCAGGATCAACAGCCTGAAGAGCCTGCGCAATATTTAATACTTCCTGTTGGGCGGATAAGGGATCAAGCCACATATGAGCGTCCGGGTGGTTATGACCGGCACTATGATCAGCTTCATTCTCACCAGTATGTTCCTCATTTAGGGGTTGTATATTTTGGCTTACCGCTACCGCCTTGGCAGTTCCTAGTGTATCTTGATTCAATATTTTATCGAGATTTTCCATGCCGGCTCCGTGATACAAAAAGAGTTTAGCGGATTTGATCTGGATGAGTTGGGTGGCTGTCGGCTCCCAATCATGCGGTTCGGCTCCTTGCGGCACCAGCATGCTGACGTCAACTTTATCGCCGCCTACTTGTTTGGTGAACTCATATACCGGATAAATCGAAGTTACAACCTTTAGTTTTCCAGCCGACTTAGCTGTATTGGCAGTATTGGCGCACCCTGCCAGTGAAATAGGCAATAATAACGATAATGCCAGGATAAGTATGGATTTTACGTTAAGTTTCATAATAATATCTCTCCTTGGTTGTTAGTTAGTTGGTTATCCTGCCGTCCGGCATGTGCGGCAGTAACCATAGAATTCTAAAGCATGCGATATAATTTGAAAGTCCCGTTCCCGAGCTTTCTCGAGATCGTGGCTGCTGATTGGGCAGTAATCCAAACACTCGGTTTTACCACAGTTAATACAAACTAAATGATGATGGTGTTGATTAGTAGTTACTTCAAATATATTACCTTCCCGGCCAGGAAGATGGATTTCGGTTACCAAGCCCAATTTTACAAAAAGACTGAGGTTGCGATAGATTGTATCTAGACTGACATCGGGTGTTGTTTGCTTGACTTGTAACAGCAATTGCTGGGCTGTGGCAAATTTTCCGCACTTGATTAAAGCGGCTGCGACGGCTCGGCGCTGTGGTGTCATTTTGTAACCCTTAGCCCGGAGCGCATTCAATAATTTTTCCATTACTTACACACCATCCTAAATAGTAATAATACTATTTACTATATTAATTTATTTATACATATATGGCAATGCCTGTAAAAAAAATTGTAACAAAATTGTAATGATAGGATGCTATAATGACTTTTAATAACAAAAAAAATCAGCCCTCAATTATTATTTAATTGTTGCAAAAATTTTTAGGAGGAACTGCTTATGCCGCTGAAAAAGATGCTATCAGTGCTGATGTTACAGATTATAATCATATCGCAGCTTGCATTAGCTGTTCCGGTTGATGCCGGAGCTTCTAAGCAAGACTCATTAACTCGTTTATCTAGTGTTAGGCATGCTGTTCGTACTGACGGAGTTACCGGGGAAAAGAGTCTGCGGTTAGTAGTTGAAGTTACTGGCCCGGTACAGGTTTCCAAGTCGTTAAGTAGTTCGCCAACCCCCCAGCTTATTGTCGATATTAAAGGGGCTGAGTTAGGAAATGTTGCAAACAATATTGTTCTTGACGGAAAAATTGCCAGTGATCTAAGTATTTCGTCGTTGGACAAGTCTGACTGTCGGCTAGTAATTAATTTGCCGGAAGCAATTGATGATACTGAGTGTAAGGTATATACATTGCCGGAGGACACAGCGACAAATCGACCTTTCCGGGTTGTTATTGATATTGACAAGCCCCTGTCAGTTCCAAACTTCAACTTTACTCCCAGCTTGAAAGGCAAGGTGATTGCTGTCGATCCAGGGCATGGCGGCACTGATAGCGGGGCTATTGGGCCGAATGGTGTTCAGGAAAAAGCTGTGACTTTAGCTGTAGCGATGGAAGTAAAGGCACTCCTAGAGAAAGCTGGAGCAAAAGTATATATGACTCGGGTAAATGATCGTGATGTTTACGCACCGAATGACAGCGCCACAGAAGAATTAAGCGCCCGAGCCGAGGTTGGCAATAGAAATAATGCTGATATATTTTTATCTATCCATGCCAATTCGTTTCAAAATTCCCAAGTCGGCGGTATAGGATCGTATTTCTATAAAAATACAATCTATGGCAAACTGCTGGCTCAGAATCTCCAAGATGGCATGGTCAAAGCGAGTGGTCTAAGTGATCGGGGCATTTACCCGGCTAACTTCTATGTGCTCAAAAATACTGCTATGCCCGCTGTACTTGTCGAATTGGCTTTTCTGTCAAACCCTAGTGAGGAAAAACTGCTTAATACGCCTCAATTCCAGCAAAAGCTTGCTCAAGGCATTGTCAACGGAGTAAACAATTTCTTTGTTCAAGCCGCTAAACTAGGAGGTATAAATTAATGTTTCCGAGATATGTTATCTGTGCTGTACTTGTTGTGATGCTTGGGTTGGCAGCTGGTTGTGGTGCACCACCTCCCAAAAGCGACGGTAATGATACAGCAGCGCCGAATGTTGACGTCAATGTGAAGCAAAATCAGCAGGAATTGCCTGCTCCAGCTCCGAAAAATTCCCCAAAAGCTCAGGAAATGATGCAAGTTACAACCTATCATGCAACTGAAGATGCTATGTACTTAGTTCCAGAGACTCAATCTGTACCCAAAACCGAGCATCCGCTTCAAACAGCCCTTGAGAATTTGGTTGCAGGTCCGCAGAGTTCACAGCTAGTATCGGTAGTACCTGCTGGCACTAAGGTGCTAGGCGTAAAAGTAAAAAATCACATTGCCTACGCCGATTTTAGTGACGATTTAATAAAAAGTAATCATGGCGGATCAACTGCTGAGATGATGCTTGTTGCAGCAATAGTTGATACTCTGACAGAATTTCCAGAGGTTGAAAAAGTACAGATTATGGTTAATGGCAAAAAAATCGATACCATTACAGGACATCTTGATACTAGTCAACCCCTTGCTCGGTCAGAGAATCTGATTAAGCGCTAGAAAAAATGCAGTAAAAACCCGTTTAAAACGATAAGTTTTAAACGGGTTTTTAACTAATATTGGTTGACTGAGATAGATCTAAAGGCTATAGCATTGACAAATATATGAAATAACCATAAGGTATAGTTAGTTGTAAAAAAGGTTCATTAGAGTGCTGGTAAGCCTCTTGACAATAATTTATTTTGTTTTGAGTTAAGAAAGGAATGTGTCAGCTGATGAATGAGCAAGGAATAAAATTAAAGGATTCTGCTGCAAAACAAATTATCTACTACTTTTCCGCAACCGGAAACTCATTATATGCTGCCAAGACAATTAGCCAAAGCTTGCCTAATTGCCCCCTGATTTCGATAGCTTCGGCTAATAAAGAAGAAACTGTAACTACTGATGCTGAGAGTATCGGCTTTGTATTTCCTATGCATTATTTTGGTATGCCGCCAATAGTAGCCGAATTTATTAGTAAACTGGACATGAAATCAGTGGGGTACGTATTTGCTATTGTAACCTGTGGAAACCACTATTTTAGCAGTGCGTTTAATCAGTTGAATAAATTATTAGTCAATAAAGGAAAGAAATTAACTGCCGGATTTCATGTTGAGATGATTTCAAACTATATTCCTCTTTCCAACCTTCCACCGCAGCATAAGCAGGACATAATATTAACAAACGCCGATAATAGACTTAAGGCACTGGCAGAAATAATCCGGATAAAAATACGGACAATCGAAACGGAATATTTTTGGCTGCCTTGTTCGGCAATTAACAGCTTTTGGCGAAAAAGTCTGCTGCCTAAAAATGACCGCAAATTTTCAAGTTCTGCTGGTTGTACATCATGTGGAATTTGTGAAAAGATTTGCCCTGTTGATAATATTCGCTTAGTCAATGGTCGACCGGAATGGAAGTCGCATTGCCAGGAATGTTTGGCATGTTTACATTTCTGTCCAGAAGAGAGCATTGAGTTTGGGCGGACCGCAGGACGATTAAGGTATCATCATCCGTTTATAAGTCGTGCTGACATTATTACGTCTAACAGCAGGTGAATATTCTTGGATTAAGACTGATGAAAATAAACAAGTAATGGTTAACTATTGGTATAATTTTTTTGTGTATATTAATGAGATTAGGTTTTCATACTGTGCCATACTATTGATAACAAGCAGGAAGGTGAAGTATATGCGGCAAATTGCTCTCAAAATTGACCATACGTTGCTTAAACCACAAGCGACTAAAGAGCAAATTATAGCTCTTTGCAATGAGGCCAAGGAACATAAGTTCAAGTCGGTCTGCGTTAATCCATGTCAGGTTCAGTCTGCTACCGCTTGTTTAGAAGGCACCGGGGTACTGGTATGCACCGTGATCGGATTTCCGCTTGGGGCGAATACCACTAATATTAAGTGTGCTGAAGCAGTTGAGGCGATAGCGAATGGTGCGGCCGAAGTGGATATGGTGATTAATGTTGGCGCACTTAAGTCCGGCAACTGGGAGTGTGTTGAGCAGGATATCGCCAGCGTGGTGCAGGCTGTAAAAGGGAAGGCGCTTGTCAAAGTAATCCTGGAAACCTGCCTCCTGAATGATGACGAAAAACGGCAGGCTTGTCTGACTGCAATTGCGGCTGGTGCTGATTTTGTCAAAACATCCACTGGATTTTCCGGCAGCGGAGCTACGCTGGAGGATATTAGGCTGCTGAAAGAATGCGTCGGGGACCGAATAAAAATAAAGGCTTCCGGAGGAATCAGCGATTATGCGCGCGCAGTGGCAATGCTGGAAGCCGGTGCCGACAGATTAGGCACCAGTGCAAGTATAGCTATTATTCAGGGCGCGTAAATACTACCAATAAAATGCGGCGCTAAAGAAAGTGCTAAATTGGGGTGAATACAGGGAGGTATTTGGATGAAAGAACTTTATCATATTGGTTTGACTCTGGAGCAGGGGGCAAAATATGCCATACTTCCCGGTGATCCAGGCCGGGTGGAAAAAATCGCCCGGTTGTTAGAAAATCCATCACCTGTAAAAACCAACAGGGAATACACTACATATGCAGGTTTGTTAAATGGAGAGCGGGTGTTGGTTACTTCTACCGGTATTGGCGGCCCGTCGGCGGCGATTGCTGTTGAGGAACTATATATGACCGGGGTTCGAACCTTTATCAGAATTGGTACCTGCGGCGGTATGCAGGAACAGGTGCTGAGCGGTGATGTGGTGGTGGCGACTGCTGCAGTACGTATGGAGGGGACCTCGAAAGAGTATGCTCCAATCGAATATCCGGCTGTTGCTGATTTTAGTGTTACCACTGCCCTGGTGAATGCTGCTGCTAATTTGGGCAAGAGTTTTCATACCGGCGTTGTTCAGTGCAAAGATTCATTCTACGGACAGCACAATCCTAATCGTATGCCAGTTGGCGCCGAGCTAAACTATAAATGGGACGCCTGGATTAAAGCGGGATGTTTGGCTTCGGAAATGGAGTCAGCAGCGCTCTATATTGTGGCTAGTGTTCTTAGGGCCAGAGCGGGGTGCGTACTATCCGTTGTGTGGAATCAGGAACGGGAAAAGGCAGGCTTGCCTAATGACCATATTCATGATCCAAGCGCCGCAATTGAAGTTGCTGTGGAAGCAGTTCGTCTATTGATCGAAGCGGATAAAAAAACTAATAAATAAACGTTTTTTCAACATGATAGCATATTTTTGCAGGCTGAAATATAAAAATTTGTAAAGGGTGAAGCAATGAAATCGTTATTTGACCAAACACAATTTGCTGGTATGAAGCTAAAAAACAGATTTTTTCGCTCGGCTACTTATGATGGCGTAGCTGGTGAAGACGGGCGCATGACTCAGGAGTTAGTTCAGGTTTATGAAAATTTGGCGAGAGGAGGAGTGGGGACAATTATCACCGGACTTACGGCTGTAACTAAGTTAGAACAGCTTTATCAGGGACAAATGGCTCTTTATGATGATTCCTATATTGACGAATATAAGAAGCTTGTGGATGTCGTTCATAGTTATGGCGGCAATATAATTATGCAGCTTGCCTGTCTTGGTTCCCAAGCTTCACCTGAGTTAGCCGGCGGCAAGGTAATGTGGGGGCCAAGCAAAGTACTTGATACGGGTTACAATACTACTCCCCAAGAAATGACAACTGAGGAGATTTTGTTTGTACAAACTGCGTTCGCTGATGCTGCACTTCGGGCTAAAAAGGCTGGTTTCGATGGTGTTCAGCTGCATAGCGCCCATGGCTACTTGTTAAGCAAATTTCTAAATCCTTATTATAATCAGCGAACAGACTGTTATGGCGGCAGTATTGAAAACAGGGCTAGAATGGTTGTGGAAACATATAAGGCAGTCAGGGAAAAGGTAGGTCCGGAATATCCAATCCTGATTAAAATTAATTGTGAAGATTTTATGGATCAAGGTATGACTTTTGAAGAATGCAAATATGTTTGTAAAACCTTAGCGGAACTTGGAATAAGCGCTATTGAGGTAAGCGGCGGCAGTCGCTCATCACGGATGAACAAGGGACCGTCAAGATTAATAAGGCGGGGTCAAGAGTCGTATTTTAGACCGTATGCAGATGAATTGGCACAAGAATTAACGGTTCCGGTTATTTTGGTGGGCGGTAACCGAGAATTTAATCAACTGACAGAGATTATTAATCAAACCGCTATTGAATATATTGCGCTTAGCCGCTCGCTGATTCGTGAAACTGATCTTATTAACCGCTGGCAGCGTGGAGAATTGGACCCCGCAAAATGCGTTTTCTGTAATAAGTGTTACAATCCTGGCGGTACGATCTGTATTTTCAAGCGGCAAATGGTCTCAAGCGGCGAATGAGAGACTATTTAACTGACGAATAGTAAGTGGAGGATGAGATGGATAGGTTTTGGCGAGTGGGGATACTTTTATTTGATGAGGTGGAAGTATTAGATTTCGCAGGACCGTTTGAAGTTTTTTCCCTGACTTCTTTTCCTGATAGACAAGACAAACCATTTTTAGTTCAGACAATTTCACAGTATGGAACAGTAGTAAAGGCGCGAAACGGGTTATTGGTCCAGCCGCATTATAGTTTTAATAATTCGCCTGATTTTGATATTCTTATTATTCCCGGCGGCTATGGAGCAGAAGAAATTGAGATACATAACGAACACGTAATCCAGTGGATTCGCAGCCGTAAGGCTGACACAAAGCTTATTGTTTCAGTGTGTACAGGCGCATTTTTGTTGGCAAAGGCAGGTCTCATTGATGGCAAACATGCCACCACACATTGGCTTGATATTGACCGTCTTGAACGTGAATTTCCTGCCGTTAAAGTCGTTAAAAATTGTAAATATGTTGACGAAGGCTCAATAATTACTGCAGCAGGCATTTCTGCCGGGATTAATGTGTCGCTCTATATTATAAAACAATTGCTTGGCAGTGAAGTGGCCGTTGCGACAGCAAAACGGATGGAGTATGATGTTATAGTTTGAGATAACAAAGCATTTATATTGGCCTCATGGCTGATACTGCTCGATAATGGTTTGAAGAATAAATACCATAAGTAATCAACCTGCTCATTTTGGCTGAAGTTAAGCCTGGTGAGCAGGTTTTTGTTTTGCAAGCTGCTTAGCGGTAGGCGGGACATAGTAACTAGTATATTGAGAAATAATAAGTAACGTGTTGTATGAAGTGAATGAAATTTTGTGGTGAGAAGAGCGCAATTTGAATGGAGGAAATGGCAGTAATGAAACAGTTTATTCAGCAAGTCAGCATCATGGGCGACGTAACCGCGATTGATGCTGATGGTAACTCGTTTACGCTTCAGTGTCGCAGCGGTGACAGCTTTAAAGTCAGAGTGCGCGCTAATACAGAGTTTAAGGTAGTAGAGAACCTTGACACATTGGAGCGAAACCGACTGCCTGAGCCAGTTAATGATTCTTGTTCGGATATCTGCAAAAAAATAAAAAAGAATATTAGTATCGGTTGGCTGCTAGCGGTTGAGGGGATTTATCAGGAGGTAGAATCAGCGTCAAGTTTTGATGCCAGTATTATACATATTTTAAACTCAGTCCCGGATATTTTGGCGTTTGAAGAAACCCATTGGTGGCTTAACCAGATTAGGTTGTTGGCTGACGAATGGCTGGATGATATCTTTGGTACTAGACGCAACTATGCTACCGATGATTTTGCTGAATTATATCGCACTAATCTTAATATTCTTGGCGGAGAAACAGATGATAATATTCAGGAATGCGCCACGCTTTCGCGTTTGATTTACGGACTGTCGTCAGCTTATCTATTGACCGGCAGCCGCAGATATTACCTTGCGGCTAAGGCTGGTGTTGAGTATCAGCGTCAGACGTTTCGGAGTCTTACCCATGACGGAACGCAATGTATTTGGGCTCATGGGTGGCGAAAACTTAAAACCAGTTCCAAACTGGTTATTCCGTCGCAAAATCCTGATGACTTAAACTCTATTCCTTTGTACGAACAAATTTATGCCCTGGCAGGTTTGGCACAGTATTATCGTATTACCCAGGAGTGGGAAGTTTTAAAAGATATCGAGCGTACCATTAATGCCTTCAATGATTTCTACTTAGATGATGAAAAGGCCAAGGTTAAAGGCTTTCCAGGGAATGGCGGCTACTTTTCCCATATCGACTATGTGACAATGCGCCCTGATTCTGAGGCTTTAGGTAAAAATAAACTGCGCAAGAACTGGAATTCGATCGGCGATCACATTCCGGCCTATCTTGTCAACCTTCTTTCGGCTCTTGATCCGTTGCCGATTGGCGATAACAGCGGCAATTTGATTCGCATAAGAGATAAATGCCGGGACATGTTGGAGATGACGCTGGGATTTATTGTAGAAAAGTTTCCTGACGGTGGAAATCCTTATGTCAATGAACGGTTTATGGATGACTGGAAACCTGATCATAGCTATTCCTGGCAGCAGAACCGGGCGGTTGTTGGGCATAATCTTAAAATTGCCTGGAACTTAACACGGTGCGCTTATTATTTATTGTGCCGGGAAAGGGAATACCTTGAAGCCGGTGATAAAGATAAAGCCGGAAAATACGCATCTCAGGCCAAGCGTTATATTGAGCTTGCCCAAAATATCGGGGATAAGATCGCGACACATGGCGTGGACGTTATTCATGGCGGCTTATTTGATACTGTGGAGCGGGAACCTGGCAATGGTATGCCGCTAGAGTTTGCCTGGAGCAATACTAAAGATTTTTGGCAGCAGGAACAGGCGATTCTGGCATACCTGATACTGCATGGCGCTGATGCTAAGGATGGCAGATACCTGAAATTGGCCAGAGAAATGATGGCGTTTTGGAATGTATATTTTCTGGACCGGGAGCATAGGGGAATTTATTTCCGGGTCAATGACAACGGCGTTCCGATAATCCAAGGCGAGTACGCCAATAAGGGCAGCCATGCTAAGGCTGGCTACCATGCCTTTGAACTTAACTATTTAGCGCACATTTATTTAAGTTCTTATGTTGGAAATCGTCCGCCAGGCGAAAAAACCTTTTCCATGTATTTCATACCATCGGTAAATAGCTCTTTACTGTCAATTAATGTGCTGCCTGATTTTTTCAAACCGAATGATGTTGAGATTGTAAGTATAACTATAAACGGTGTTCCGCGAACGAATTTTGATAAAGATAATTTTCAGATTCAGCTTAGAAAAGAAGATCTTGGCAAAACAATTAATGTTCAATTTTGCCCGCGCTGCAGTAAATGACTAGAGTGAGGGAAGTGGTGGCGAAGTGAATAACGATAAATTACAAAATAAAAAGGTTGCAATTCTTGTGGAAAGTCAGTATATCCCAGAAGAAATTGCAGTATATCGTGAAAAATTTAATCAGTATGGGATGGTTGTAGACTTTATGTCCAGATTATGGGGGAACGCCAAAATGACTTTTATCAGCACGGTGAGTGAAGCAGGAAAAACACCGGAAACTTTAGATGTGAGTATCGACTTCGATAAGGTTAAACTTGAGGACTATGCGGCTGTAATTATGTCAGCGAACTATACTAGTGTACGGTTAAGACATTTTGAACCGCCTGACAAGAAGCCAATCACAGCTGATATGGTAAAGACCGCTCCAGCGGTAGATTTTTACGCCCGAGCAATGAAAAGCCAACGGATTATAAAAGGAGCGTTATGCCATGGCCTGTGGATTATCACGCCTAATCCGGAGCTTTTGCGGAACCGAAAGGTTATCTGCAATAACGTAGTTCTTGCAGATATAATAAATGCCGGCGGCGTGTTTAGTGATGATCCTTCTGGTGTAGTAGTCGATAAAGATTTGGTGACCGGTCGTACCTATCATGAGACAGCGCTTTTCGTTGACAAAATTGTTGAACAAATATTGAAGGTTGAAAACGGGGAATCTCTATGATTGACAATTATGTTCAGTGTGGAGGGAGCTTATGAAAAAAATTCTTGCGGTTTTATCAGAGTATGGCTACTGGGGCGAAGAACTCGTCGGTCCGCTGGAAACGTTTGATCAAGCAGGCTATACCACGGTATTTGCCACGCCCAAGGGGAAAATTCCTCATGCTCTGCCGCCAAGCATGGACGCAAGTTTCGTTGATCCGCCGCTGGGACGGACGGTGGTGTCGGAGGAAATGGCGAAAAAGACCAGGGACATTGACTCGTCCGGGAGGTTAAATAATCCTGAGAACATCGAAAAAATGTTTCCCGAACGCCCTTACCTTAGTTCGCCTAACTATTTAAAAGAGATGGAAAGCTATTATAGTCTTCTGGAGAAAGCAGAACGCGGCTTGGATAGATATGATGCGCTGCTTATAGTAGGCGGAAGCGGACCAATTGTCGATATGGTAAATAACCGACGGGTACATGATATGATATTAGCCTTTTACAAAAAGGACAAGCCTATTGCCGTTGAATGCTATGGGGTTACCTGCCTGGCTTTTGCTCGGGACTTTAATTTGCGAAAAAGCATAATATGGGGTAAACATGTGACAGGTCATGCCTTGGAACTGGATTATAAAGAAGGCACTGGTTTTTTAGGGACTGATTTTGTCATCGGGCCGCCGCCTTATCCGCTGGAATACATCTTGCGAGACGCCGTTGGGCCAAACGGTCAGTACCATGGTAATGTCGGGCAAAGAACTTCGGTTATTGTAGATTATCCATTTATTTCGGCCCGTTCTACGGCGTGTTCGTATCTTTGCGGACAAAAACTGGTCGAAGTCCTTGAAAATGGACTACGGAAATATGGCTGGTAGGAAAGGATGAAGGGTTATTAGAACCGGAAGACATGCGGTCATAGAGCAATTACTGGCTGATGGAATAAAATATATGTTCGGCAATCCGGGATCGGTGGAGCAGGGGCTGCTTGATGCGGTAGGGGACTACTATCCAGAGTTCCAATATATCCTGGCTCTGGAGGAAGCTACAGCTGTGGCAATTGCCGACGGTTTTGCCAGAAAAACAAAAAAACCGGCTGTTATTCAGCTTCATTCCGGGGTTGGTCTGGGAAACGGCATTGGCATGTTGTACCAGGCGATGCGGGGACATGCCCCACTTATTGTACTTGCTGGTGAAGCTGGCATAAAATACGACGCAATGGAAGCACATATGGCAGCCGATATTGTGGCTATGGCTAAGCCGGTGACGAAATGGGCGACACGGGTAGTGGATTCCTCTTCGCTGCTCAGAGTAATTCGAAGGGCTGTAAAAGTTGCTTCGACTCCGCCAATGGGACCGGTTTTTGTCTGTTTGCCAATGGATATACTGGACATGCAAAGCGAAGAAGAGATTGTTCCTTCGACAATACTTGATACCCGTACAGCGCCGGATGATTCTCAACTGGAAAGGGTTGCTAAAATGCTTATTGATGCCAGACATCCAGTTTTTATTATTGGCGATGGAATTGCCTATTCTGGAGCTCAAGACGAATTGGCTCAGTTAGTAAAGCTTGTTGCGGCAGAAGTTTGGGCTGCGGAAGGCTCTGAAATGAATATTAGCGGAGCGAATCCAAATTATCGCGGGCTATTGAATCATATGTCAGGCAAATATTCAAAAGCAGCTATGGCAAAGGCGGATGTGATTTTTGTCAGCGGCACTTATTTATTCCCGGAGGTATTCCCATTGTTGGCGGATATTTTCCCTCATGGTAAACCACTTATTCATATTGACTTGAACGCTTATGAAATAGCCAAGAACTTCCCAGTGGATATTGGCATTGTAAGTGATCCTAAGTTAACGTTTAAGAAACTCAACAGCATTGTTGAACGTATTCAAACTTCAGAGCAAAAAGAAACTGTTCTAGAGCGTAATAAAATGTTGGCTGACGAAAAAAGATCCCAGCTTGATTTGGAAATAAAAGCGGATATTGAGTCTTGGGATTCTATTCCAGTGATACCTGGTCGGTTTATGCGGGAATTTGCTGAACATATGCCGCCGAATACGATTATTTTTGATGAAGCCGAAACTTGTTCCGTCGAATTGAACCGTTACATTCTTAGCACAAAGCCTGGATGCTTTTTTCAAACCAGATGGACTTCCTTGGGAGTCGGCATTCCGGGGGCAATAGGTCTTAAAATTGCCGCGCCTGAAGCTACGGTGATTGGCTTTGGCGGCGATGGGGGCAGCATGTATACAATCCAGGCTTTGTGGACGGCTGCTCATTACAACATCGGAGCAAAGTTTGTTGTATGTAACAACCAGGGGTATAGAATACTGCAAAATAATCTTCGCCAGTATTGGCAGGAGCACCAAATCACGGGGCGTAATTTCCCGGAATCCTTTTATATCAAAACTCCTGAGATAAATTATGTACAACTGTCTGAGGCATTGGGTGTTACTGGCGTCCGAGTTGAAAAACCTGCTGACATAAGACCCGCTATCGAAAAAATGTTTAATCATCAAGGACCGTTTTTAATTGATCTATTAGTCAATCAAACTAAAAGCTAGTGTCGTTTTAAACCTCAATTCCCTATACGGAGGTAAGAGAAGTGGATATTCAAATTTATGATGCTGCTGGATGCCGGCGAAACAGAAACTCTTATACAAAAGATTATGCGTTGAATATCCAATGTGGTGATCAATGTGCCGGTGAACCGGATATAGGTCGGATAGTTGGAATGGCTAGAGATGGTGATATAAGAGGACTCGGCGCTTGGCTAGATTATGGTGGCAATCCTGACCAATATGATGAGGACGGCTGGACGCCGCTTCTTGCGGCAGCGGTTAGAGGACAGGCTTATGCTGTTGATTTGCTTATAAATGGTCCTTTTCGTCAGGCCAGTTCAGATCTCGCGCATCGAAAATCAGGGGCTCTTCCGATTCATTTCGCAGGTCAATCAGGAAATGTTCAGACCGCTAAACTGCTTTTGACTAAATGTCCGGACCATCTTGACCGGATTTGGGAGCTTAACGGCCATACTTTGTTTCTTCAAGCAGTATTCTACGGACATTTGGCTTTAGCTGAATTCGCGCTGAAATCCGGCGCAAACACAGCTGCTACCACTGTGCGAGGTTTGGGCGGGAGCGAACTTGCCGGTCAGTTTCAAAATGAACCGATGCTTGAGGTGATTAAATCTTATGACAGTTCCAAGGCGGCGAAAGCTGCTTACTATAAGGTTCTTTTGGGGCGGATCGCACCAGTATATTTGCCGGACCAGGCCGCTGACCAGCAGTTAAGCGATACTCTTATCGGTATGATGGAGGAGGTACTTGCGCGGGCAGCTAAAGAAACGGGAAACTTTAAAAATCTACTTGAAGAAATTAAAAGCTTTGTTGAAACGAAAAATATCGATTTGAATCGGCTGGGCGGACCGTTGCAGCAACCGCCACTGATAGTAGCAGTCACAGGAAATAATGGAATTCCACCCAACCAAAACGTGGCGGAACTTCGAATTATGCTTGTCAAGTATCTGCTTGAAAAAGGGGCCGATCCCATTGTCCGCGAGCGTCACCCAATGGGAGTTCACGCAATCATTCGTGCTGCTGTCTTCAATCACTTGAAAATTCTTCAAGAGATTGGGCGGCACATGAGTTCACAGGCACTTACTGCTGCCTTGAATGAGCAGCCTACAGCTAATGGTTTAACAGCTCTTCATGACACCGTACTACGCGCTACTACCGTTGCTCCTGACCAATTAGAGGGATATCTTGCTCAGATACGATGGTTTCTGGACAATGGAGCGGATACCGACATTGAGGATTATTCAGGCCGTACCCAGCGCGCTATCGCGGAGGGCGTTGAAGATCAAGCGCGGCGCAAAAAAATTATGGCCGCACTAAGGGCTGCTGATATCCAGGAATCTAAGGGGGATTTTAACTAATTTAGATAGATTAATAAGATTAATCGGAGGTGCAGATTTGGTGGCTGGTGTTATTTTTAACTATCATGTAGGTTTAAATGGAGAACTTTTTAGAAATGTGAGATTAACAGGCAGCTGGGATGAATCGGGAAACTACTCTGATACATGGACAACCGTAACGATGACTGAAGAGCGTTCGTATACCGGCAGTCCTAGTTTTACGGCCAGGGTAAACTTGAATGACTCAGAGGCTGGCAAAACTTTTAGGTGGGGGGTGCTGCTTGATGGGCCGGACATTCCTAACCAATGGGGGATACCTACTGAAGTAAATGATAAGAACGTGGATTTACGACACCGGAAATTTGTTTTGAGGCAAGGGGAACAAAACGAGGAATATTTTCTGACAAATTGTCGACGGCTGGGGGCTAACAAGTATTATTTAGCTGATGCAGCTGATCCGTCAATTATGTTTTCGGTGTGGGCGCCGAACGCCCAGGCGGTGGAAATGGTCAGGGGAAACTCTGACAGCGGATATATAGCGGATGACGGCACCGGTATGATCAGCGCTCCAGGTCAGTTTAAGTTAAACAAGGATGAAAGCACCGGCATTTGGTATAGCGATCTTAGAAGCTCACCTGAACTCCGAAACTTTGCGGCGTTTGACCATACACCGTATATGTTTCGAATCACCCAGGAGGATGGCAGCATAGTCTATCGAACCGATCTATATTCGAGATGCCAAATTGGCAAAGGCCGTAAAAATCCAAAAACAGAACAGTGGGACGGAACTTATCATGATTTGATGGGAATGCTGAGTTGTTCGGTGGTAATTGATCCGGAACGAGTTACCGAGTTGTTTGACGAACCCTTCCCTCAGACAAGATGGTTAAGTTCAGACGATTTTTGGCAGAATGAATTCAATCAAACTCGCCCTATTCCAACTAGAGTGGAAGATTTAATTATATATGAAATGCATATTGGCGGGCTGGGCTACGACAAATATGACCAGTTTGGCCCTGTTCCTGGATCACTGAAAGAAGCAATGGAGATGATTGATTACCTTGTTGAGCTTGGGGTAAATGCCATTGAGTTAATGCCGATGAGTGAATTTGAAGGCTGGGCCAGCTGGGGATATGCGACTTCGCATTACCTCGCGGTGGAGTTTGCCGGCGGCGGGCGAGATCAGTTTAAACATTTTGTGCGGGAGTGCCATCAAAGAGGAATAGTTGTATTGCTGGATGTAGTTTATAACCACTATGCCCATCATGGCGAACGGGCTGAGTGGCATTATGATTCGACCAGGGATGATAAAAATATCTATTTTTGGTATGAGGGGCAGCCGTCTAATTACCCTAGCCCTGACGGCGGTTATGTCGATAATGAGTCTACCGGATATTCGCCAAGGTTTTGGGATGAGATGGTCAGAAAAATGTTTATCAGCAGTGCAGCTCAATTGGTGCAGGAATTCCATGTTGACGGTCTGCGGGTTGACCAGACTGGCTCAATGCATCTTTATCCCAAGTTGCATGTTGATGGCAGACCGCTTGAAGATGTACGAGCCTTTGGGACGAAGTTCCTCAGAGAATTTTCGCGGACCTTGCGGCTGATAAAACCTAAAATAATGCTGATCGCTGAAGATCATTCAGGCTGGCAGGGCGTTACTCAGCCAACTTCTGAAGGCGGCCTGGGGTTTGATGCTGTATGGTATTCGAATTATTATCACCATCTTATTGGTGACGGAGAGCGCGGCAGCGAGTATGCCAGGCTGATGAAGGTAGCCGGCTTAGGTGATAACCGACCGCTGGCGATGGACTATTTCGCCGGAGCTTTTAATTATGCTGGTGAACATACTGTGGTGTACCATGAATCACACGACGAGGCCGGTAACTCACCTTCGTCAGGCCGAACTATTGAGGTGGCGGTAAATCGTGCGCCGCTGCGTGGAGAAACCCGTCGTTATGCCGAAAATCGGTGCCGGGTGGCCAGCGGTCTTACTTTGTTGTCAGCGGGAATACCGATGTTTTTCATGGGTGAGGAGGTGGGCTTCCAGAAAGACTACCGCTATAATGATTTTAGCTTTAACAAAGAAAATTTTGAAGCAGAACGACGAGGAAATGGCCGTTTTTTATACCGGTACTATCAGGATCTTATTAAGTTAAGCAAGGAAAACGCTGCGTTTCGTTCTCCCAACAAAGCGGTTATTCATGTTCATAATGCCAATAGAATTATTGCCTTTAGGCGCTGGTACGGTCAGCAGCAATTTCTGGTTTGTGCCAGTTTAAATGATGCGCCATTTTCAGCCGGCTATGATATATATAGCGATAGTCTGCCGGATGGGAATTGGCGGGAGGTATTTAACAGTGATTCCGGAGTTTATAATGGCTTTGATATTGGTAATATGGGCGGCTTGCTTTCTTCTTCCGGCGGGCATATCAACATGGTAATTCCTTCAAATGGTGTTGTGGCCTTTAAAATGGTGAGCTAAATAAAATGAGGACTGCCAGTTGCTTATTCAAAGCTACGGGCAGTCCTCATTCATATGGAAATAGTATACAATTTGCAAACCAAGGAAAAACTAATCAAGACAACTATTTCATAGCGTGGGAAGTTATGGCTAGTTTAAAACACAGGGGATTGAGAAAGTTAGGATTAATATAATTTATTGTAGACTAACAAAGCTTTTTAGGCTAGGCTGTGAAAGCGAGAAGTCAAAGTAGCAGATAAAGTCAAGTAAACGCGGAATACTGTCGACTCCAGTGAGGTTGGTAATAATGGATTTACATATAAAACTTATTGCGAATATCGAGCAAGTAAAGCAAATAGCTGACAAGAATAGTGATTGGGTTATCAGGTCGTTTATTTGTGGCAAGAATCGAAGTATATCGATGGCAGTCGCTTATATACAAGGCTTAGCGGATAAAAACTATATCCAACAAATGATTAATGACTTGACAGAAGATCTGGAACAATATGATGCGTCGAATAAATTGTTAGCCAACCAGGAGGTCTTTGAGTATATACAAAATCTTCACCTGTCAGGAAGTAATTTTACCGAAGTAACAGACTTTGATAAGTTATGCCAGCAGCTTTTGTCCGGTGACACCATTATAATGCTTGATGGTTTATCCAAAAGTCTAGCACTGTCATCAGGTGGCAGCGAGGGTCGGAGTATCAGTTCGCCAAGCAGTCAGGGAGTTTTGCGCGGCCCTCAAGAGGGCTTTGTTGAAAAACTAGCGACCAACAAGACTCTTATTCGAAAAATAATAAAAGACAGCAGACTGCAGATTGAAAATAAAGTTATCGGTAGAGTTACCAAGACTTCGGTAGCTGTCGTGTATGTTAAGGGAATTTGTGATGGCAGTTTGGTTAAAAAGGTAAATTTACGGCTGGAAAGAATCGCTATTGATGGCATTTTGGAAAGCGGTAATATTGAAGAGTTGATTCAAGACCGCGCTTTTTCTATTTTTCCGACAGTATTAAATACCGAGCGGCCGGACACAGTTGCGGCGGAACTATTGAACGGAAGAATTGCTATTTTAGTGGATGGGACACCGTTTGTACTCATTGTTCCGGCGGTCTTTGTGCAGTTTTTTCAGGCAAGCGAGGATTACTATAATAATTATATTATAAGCTCATTAATTAGAGTGCTGCGTTATACGGCCTTCCTGCTAACGCTATTTGTGCCGGCGCTCTATATTGCCCTTACGACCTTTCATAATGAAATGATTCCTACTGTACTTTTAATAAATATAGCTGCCCAGGCGGAGGGCACTCCATTTCCTACCTTTATTGAAGCTTTATTATTGGAAGCAATCTTTGAGATATTCCGGGAAGCAAGTATCAGAATGCCTAAAGCTATTGGCTCGGCAATATCGATGGTTGGGGGCTTGGTAATGGGACAGGCTGCCGTACAAGCCGGCATTGTGTCTGAGGGAATGCTGATTGTTGTTGGGTTAACTGCTATGTCGAGCTTCATTTTGCCGCACTATAATATGTCGTTTGCGGTTCGAATTCTGCGGTTTGTATTTATGGTGCTGGCAGCAAGTTTTGGTCTCTTCGGTATTTTTATTGGCTTGATGGGTATGCTGTTTCACCTGTGCAGTTTACGTTCGTTGGGTGTTCCCTATATGGAACCATTATCGCCGCGTGTTACCAAAACTCAGCGCGACGCTATTTTAAGATTACCGCTTAACCGGGAGGAGGCGGAATGAACCGTAAGTTCTTAATTAGCCTATTAATCATTATCAGTATAGCTACAACCGGTTGTTGGGACGCTAGGGAATTAGACGAGTGCGCCATAGTATCCGCGTTGGGGATTGACAAAGATGCTACCTGCTATATTGTTTCGCTCCAAGTCTTAAACCCGGGACAAATTGCCGGCAAAAATAAAGGTTCTGGTTCGCCGGTAATAACTTATGCTGCAACCGGTTCAACTGTTTTTGAAGCTTACAGAAAGGTGTATACTGAGTGTCCACGAAAATTGGTTTACAACCATCTGCAGGTTCTGGTTTTTGGTGAAAAACTGGCCAGGGAAGGCCTCGCGCCAATTTTAGATTTCATTACAAGACGTTTTGAAATTAGAGCCGACTTTGTCCTGTTTGTGGCTAAGAATACTTCTGTTAAGGAGGTTATTTCTGTTCTGACACCGGCCGAAGTTATTCCCGCCGAGTCGCTGTTTAACTCAGTGCTGTTAGCCAAGGAATTTTGGGGGGCAACTACAGTGGTCACCATTGATAAATTAATAAGCATGTTGGTTACTGAAGGTAAAGCTCCGGTGGTTGCGGGGGTCGAGATTTCAGGTAATACTGATAGTAGCGATAAGACCGACAATTTGAAAAAAGTTGTTATGCCTGCTACAGTTAAAATTGTGCCGCTGGGGGTATTTAAGAAAGACCGTCTTGTTGGTTGGCTAAATGAAAGAGATAGTAAAGGATACAATTATATAACTGGCATGGGAAAGAATTTTCTCAGCGTAATTACCTTGCCGCAAGGCGGAATGGTCGAAATGAAAATTTTAAGCACCAAAGTATTCTTGACAGCCGCTGAGGCAGAAGAGCAGCCGGAGATAAATATAAAAATGGAAATAGAAGGTACTATTAACGGCATTTCAACCGATATTGATTTACTGAAAGAAGAAAATATTCGAATGATCGAAGCTGAAGAGGAAAAAGAAATTGAAAATATTTTGGCGGGAGCAATTTTTACAGCTCAAAAACAATATAACAGTGACATATTTGGCTTTGGCGATGTTATTCATAGAACTAATTATCGAGTCTGGGAATCTTTACGAGATAACTGGGATGAGATTTTTCCAAGCCTGCATGTGAATATCAAGGTTAAGGTGAGAGTAACAGGGACAAGTCTAAAAGCAAATTCAATTTTAGAGGGAATAAAGAGGTAGCAACAAATGACATGGAGTTTGGTAATTATTATCGTGGCACTAGCAATCATATTTATTGAAAAAAAAATGCTAACAAATCGAAACATGAAAAAGGAACAAATTGTGTTTTGTCTCATGCTTGTTAGCGGGGTAATACTTGGCATTGCCGAAAATTTTATCGTCATACCAACGCCATTGAAAATGTTTTCAAGTATTCAACAGTCGATTATGGCGTTTATCAAACTATAATATTCGCAATAAGTAAGGAATGAGATGTATGGCAGAGTTTAAAATCAGCAACCGGCAATTTATGGTACTAATTTTTCTTCAAATAATGGGGTTGGTGCTCAGCCCGGGAATTTGGACAGGCATAGCCAAACAAGATGGCTGGCTAGCCGAACTTGTTGGTATAGTTCTTGGCTTATTAGTATTATGGCTGTTTAGCAGAGTGGCAAATTTAAATTCTGAGCTAAACTTAATTGGTTTAATGGGGGTTATTTTTGGAAAGCCAATCGGCAAAACTGTTACGCTATGTTTTATTTTTGCCGAATTTATCGCTGTAAGCATAAATGTATGGCTTACGGCAACATTTATTACAACCCAGATTTTGCCGCAAACTCCTAAACAGGCAATAATGATACTATTGATCGCAATTTTAATTATCGGTGTAAGATTAGGGCTGGAAACAATTGCTCAGGTAGCAGAAATATTGGTTCCGTTTGTTTTTGGTTATTTTATCTTAGCAGGGATAATGGTTGCCCCGAATATTCATTGGGAAAATATTCAGCCGGTATTGGAGCATGGAATAACTCCGGTTGTAAAGGGCGCACTGGTATACATAACGATTTCGAGTTGTTCGCTGTTGCATTTTCTACTGCTAGTTCCGTTCTGTACTAATCAGCAAAAGGCCGGAAAATCACTGATTATTGCCAGTCTTGTAGGCTCTAGCCTTGGTTTCTTTTTCAATTTGTGTACACTGCTGGTATTAGGTGTTGTTCAAACTTCAACTGCATTATATCCCGCCTATTTGGTAATTACCAAGATAAATATCGGCGATTTCTTGACTCGTTTTGAAGCCGTCGGTGCAATGTTTTGGCTGATAAGTTCTTTTTATGCGATGATAATTTATTTATATGCAGTTGTCCAAGGGCTAGTCCAGATTTTGTCTTTTAAAGACCATCGACCGCTAACACTACCACTGGGACTTGTTTTATTTGTGACAGCGATGATAATTTTACCCAGTACGAACTATCAAATAAATTATATGCTGACAACAAATGTTCCCGATGTCTTGGTTATGGCTGTAGTGCTGCCTTTGGTGCTTTATATAGTGGCCAAGGTGCGGGGCTATAAAGCTTCAAATATTAAAGGGTTACGCTGAACGTTAAGCGCAACCCTTTAATATTTAATAAATTCCTGAAGTTATTATAAGTCTAAACTATAAAGTTTCAGCCTCAAGTCTAATAACTGCGCAATCTTAACTTTTGCTGCAAGCCCCGGGCATAAGCGGAAAGTGCGTAGTTGAGAACAAAATAAATAGCCGCCATAACTCCGAATAAAGTAAACACCTGAGCCGTGGTACCATACTTACCCATGATAATCATACCTTTGCCGAATAAGTCCTCAATACCTACAGCCCAAACAAACGCCGTATCTTTGATAACGGTTGTTCCTTGCGAAATTAATGGTGGAATCATGTTTCTAAGTGCCTGGGGCAATACTATATACCTAAGCGTTTGTACATAGTTTAGTCCCTGGGATTTTGCAGCTTCCCATTGTCCGCGGGGAATTGATTCTAAACCGCCGCGCACAATTTCTGCCACAATGGCTGATGTAAATACAGTCATTGCAGCGATTCCCGCCTGTACCGGCGGCAGGCTGGTCATAAAACGGAAGCCAAGTATAAACAGCAGCGTAGGCGTATTGCGTACTGCTTCCACATATATGGACGCTAGGGGAGCAATTAGCGGTCGTTTGGAAAAACGGGCTACCCCGAATACGATCCCAAACGCCAAGCTTAAAACGATTGAAGACACTGCAATCTTCAAAGTTATAAGAAGCCCGTCAGCTAAAAACCCAATAATTTCAGGTTTCATAAGTTCACTGATCATGCCCTCACCTCCATGCGCCGTTCCAGGCGACTGGCGTAAAGTGCTAATGGCAAGCAAATAATGAGGTAGAGAAGCCCGGTAACGATGTATGCCGGACCGTAATACAAGCTGGTTGATGCCCAGGAATCAGCCTGATACATCAATTCTCCTCCGGCTACCATTGCCAGCACCGACGTATTTTTGATAAGACTGACCACTTGGTTGGTCAGCGGCGGTAAAGCCATTCGTTTAGCCTGCGGTAAAATAATATGGCGCATGGCATCTTGATACTTAAATCCCTGCGAATATGCTGCCTCCAGCTGTCCTCTGTGAATAGCCTGAATCCCGGCCCGTACAGCTTCTGACATGTAGGCGCCGTGATATATTCCTACTCCCAATACGCCAACCGAAAACACCGGTAATACAATTCCCAGGTGAGGCAATCCATGGTAAAGGAAGAATATCTGTATCACTAGTGGCGTATTTTGCATAAATTCAACGTAAATTCGGTTAATATTTCGCCCAAGCTTCCATTGGGAAGTTCCTAATACGCCAAATAATACACCAAGAATCAATGCTAACAGCAGCGCTAACAGCGAAACCGCAATAGTATAGGCAAATCCCTCGGCAAAAACCGACCAGTCACGAATTAATGCAAGCCACTTAAAACCAGCGAATGGTCCGGACACTACTTAATACCCCACTTTTGAATCAATTTGTCAAGTTCACCGTTGTTCTTCATTTCGGTTATAGCCTCATTTATTGCGTTCGCTAAAGCTGTATTATCTTTTTTAGAAACAACGCCGTATTGCTGCTGCGCAAAACGGTCATTTAAAATAACGGTACTGTCATCAAGATAACCAGCTAAAATAGAACCGTCAACCGAAAATACGTCAACCCGGCCTGCATCAAGAGCAGTTTTTATCTCAGGATATGTACCGAACTCCAGGAACTGAACCCGTACACCAGCTTTGTCAGCTGCTTCTTGAAGTGATTTTCGGCTGGTAGCACTTTGGGCAACGCCGATCTTTTTGCCATTTAAATCATTAATTGACTGAATGCCGGAAGTTTTCTTGACCATCATTGCAACACCATCAGTAAAATACGGCTCAGAAAAATTATAGCTTTGTTTACGCTCTTCGGTAATTGTAAAAGTAGCAATATCCAGGTCAACTTCTCCATTGTCTAAAAGCGGACCACGTGTTTTGGCGGTTACGGCCTGCAATTCTATTTTGTTGGGATCACCTAAGATTTTTTTGGCAATAGCTCTGGCGATATCAATTTCCAGGCCGTCAATTTGGCCGGTCTGCGGATCTTTAAACCCAAACTTCGGAACATCTACTTTTACGCCAACCTTCAAAACGCCGCGATCTTTAATCGCGTTAAGATCTGAAGTACCTCCCGAAGATTGCGACGGTTTATCCGAACCGCAGCCAGTCAGCAGCGCCGCAGTGATAAACATTCCCAAAATCAACATACTAAACCGTTTCATAGAAATATGCCCTCCTGTTAACTTTTGATTAATGAGCCCGGATAATTTTACTCAAAAATAGTTTGGTCCGGTTATTTTCCGGATTAACAAAAAAGTGATCAGGGTTTCCTTCTTCTAAAATGCGGCCTTCATCCATAAATATTACCCGGTCGGCAACCTGTCTGGCAAAGCCCATTTCATGGGTTACAACAACCATCGTAATTCCGTCTTTCGCCAGATCTACCATTACATCAAGTACTTCCTGAATCATTTCAGGGTCAAGTGCGGACGTAGGCTCATCAAACAGCATTACTTGTGGTTTCATATTAAGGGCGCGCGCTATCGCCACTCGTTGCTGCTGTCCGCCGGACAACTGCGATGGATATGAGTTAGCCTTATCTTTAAGACCAACCTTCTCTAAAAAAGCCAACCCGGATTTCTCGGCCTCTGCTTTCGGCACCTTTTTAATCAAGATAGGTGCCAATGTCAAATTTTCCAGTACCGTCTTATGCGGATAAAGGTTAAACTGTTGAAAAACCATTGCTACTGACTCACGTACTTTTTCAATTGGTGCTTTAGGCGCTGTCAAATCTACTCCATCAACAATAACTTTGCCTGCAGATGGTGTTTCCAAGAGATTCATACAACGTATCAACGTGCTTTTCCCGGAGCCGCTGGGGCCGATTACTACGAGTTTTTCACCGGAAGCAACCGTAAGATTAATATCCTTTAAAACATGATTAGCGCCAAAATGTTTCTGTATTCCTTCTAACCTTATCAATAGCCTTCCTCCTATTAAACATTAGAAACCATAGTTGCGGCAACAACAAAACAAACTCTACGCTTCCTATCAGCGAATACCCCCTGACGACAGATTAAATAACGCCTGTCCATCATATTAAGAAGTGATACAGGCGTCATTGGCTGTAGTAAGCTTATAAACTTAACAAACAAATAATATTTACTGTTTATTAATTATATTGTCAGTGTAATTGATACTTAACACTATGTCAATCGCAAAAGTAATTAATATAACTGAGCCTTTTGTACGGAGGGGGTTATTGCTTCCATCAGAAAATGCGGGTTTATAAAGCTTCCCCAATAAACATACGCTATGACTAGTTGTTTACTATCGAACTGCTGTTTGGTATAATTTGAAGCGGATAAATAACTATTGAATGGTTAATGAGGGGTGAAACCTTGGAGATAATGGATGATCTTTTTAATTGTGGTAAGGCTGTGATAAACGCTGAAAAGGAAGATAAAGTGGTTATCGCTAGACAACGCAGGGACAGCAAGAAGCGGTCGGATAAAGGACTGCCGAGTATTTTGACTTTGCGAAAAGTACTGATAGACTACACGGCGCAGCAAACTCAGGCGCTTCAAGAAATAGCGCGGTTTATGACTGATAATAACCGCTCTCAGTACATTCTTGCCGGTTTCGCCGGGACAGGTAAAACAACTATTGTGGAAAATATCATTAATTATGCCAAGGCGTTAGAGAAAACATGTATTGTTTCTGCTCCTACCAATCAAGCCGTAAAAGTTTTGCGAGAGAAGCTTGGCGATGGGGCTCCGGCTGAGTTTAGAACCCTCCATTCGGTTCTGTATGGAGCGCCTGATCCAGATAGTGGGGAGTGGATTACAAATGTCCGATTTACGAGCAACGATTTTTTAGTTGTTGATGAAGGCTCAATGATTTCGGCCAGTGTTTACCGTGATTTGATTGATCGGCTTCAGGGCACGGGGGCGAAGGTGGTTTTCAGCGGTGACAGTTTTCAGCTGGAACCTGTTGGCGAAGACCCGCAAATAATTAAGAAGGGTGACATTGAGTTAACTGAGGTTAAACGTCAAGCGGAAAATAGTAAAATACTTGTTTTGGCAACAGCGCTTAGAAATGTACGAAAAGCCATTATCCCTAACCAGTCTTTAGACGATGTGTTGGTGTTAAGTCCTGTTCAGGCGGAACAAGCTTTTTTGCAGGCGGTAGCGGCAGCTGAGGACTGCGTTTATATTGTTGGCACCAATCGCAGTAGGCTGGCGTTAAATCTAAAGGCCCGTACGGCCCGGTTTGGAGTCGGGGTAACAGATGCTCCGAGGTCTGGCGATAGTCTTATTGTTATTGGCAATGGTACTTTTTTTGTTAATGGTGATCGGCTGCTTCTTTCCCAAGTTGATATCATCAGTGAAGAAATGGTGGAACTGCGCGATAACACGGCAAATGGTGTTTATAAACAAAAAGCATATATAATCGAGGATGAGTGGCGTAAAATCGTTGTGCTGCCAGAAGTGCAAAAGCCTTCGGTATATCACAGTCAGTTTTTAACGCCAGAAAAATTTTTCCCGGCTGAATGGTATGATCGAAATGTAAAAAGCCGTAGGAACGAACTATCAAAAGATGTGGCAGTCGCAACCTACGGCTATTGCTTGACAGCTCACAAGAGCCAAGGTAGTCAATGGATGCAAGTATTTGTCCGGCAGGATGCTTTTAGAGATAATGCCAGATGGCTGTACACTGCTGTGACCAGGGCTGCTGGGCAATTGATTCTGACAAGTGACACCGGACATAGAATGACCTGGGAAAGCATTGAAAACAGCGCTAAATTATAGGCCACCAATAACAGACACTATGGGTCTATAAAAATAAAGGGCTTGGCATTTTCAGTAATTTCATCGATACGCCACTCACCGTTTTCTTTTATTATTGTAAATTTGCTGAATTCGTCAAAATCTTTCCATACTTCGAAGACATTAACCTCATACTTATTATTATCAAGGGGGTTCGGAACCACCAACTCAAAACCGCAAAACTGCGTAAGTTTTTTTCCTTTCCAGATATTGGACTGAGTGTTTTCGTCAATCATATTTGCCCTGTTGGCAAAAAGCTTGGGGTCTATATTGAAAGAAGAACCCTGTTGGAGTTTTTTACTGAGAAGGGTAAATAGCTTTATGCTGTCAATTTCCCCGACTCTTTCGTTATAGAGCCAGCCTGTTCTATATCGGTAAAAATTTTCTACCGCAGTGGCGGCCTGTTGTTCAGGAGTTAAAGCATCTAAGGCCTGAGTAGTAGTGGAATTGCTGATAGGGATGTATCTGTTTTTTTTATCTGCATTCTCTGCAATATGCCATTTTTCAACTTTAGTGATTATGTCACAAGGGAAAAGTATTATTTTTTTAGTGTTTTCTATATAGCCAATAAAGTATTTATCAGTCATATACACCCGGTAACAGCCTAGTGGTGAAAAACCGGAATCTTTCTTAAAATAAACTTTGACAAAATCAAAACCGCCTTTTTCTTCTAATGCTCGCTGTACTTTAATATGATAGGTTAAAAAACCGTTATAGTAAACCATAAACATTGAGGAGAGGATTACTACTATTATAAATGCCGCCTTTTTTACTTTATATATGTCTTTTTCTACAACGTTATTAGTTAGTAAGTTGGACAGGTGTAGTTTGGACAGTGAAAAACTGCCCAATATTATGATAATGTAGATGATATTTATTATCCACAGTAGCGTAAAGGACAGGCTGGCTGTATATTGTTGCAGTTCAAAACGTTCTAGGGGCCGGGAAAAAAGATTGTTAATTTGCAGATAATATACAAATGCCGCAAAAACACCAGGAAGAACCCAAAATGAATTTTCGGCTAGAAAGAAAGCTAATAGTTCAGGGATTTTCTTAGATGAAGAGTCAACGTTGTTCCTTAGTAGTTTCGGATTAATTCCAGGAAGTTTTTTTATGACATTGGAAAAGAGTAAATAAATAATGTATGCAATTACTATCTGGAAAAAAAGTGAAAATAAGAAAACCATCCCGTTTGAAATATAATTATCCAAAGGTATAGGCAGATTGTTTGTTGCTAAAAAAAGATTAGCTAATGAAAATTTACTATCAGTAACCGGACTGAATAATCCCTGAACATAAACAAAGCCAATAATCAAGGCTAACGAAACTATTGCTACTTTATATTTCGCGAACTTTTGAAGCAGGCCATCAAAGCTTTGGGGATACTTGTCTGTAGTCAAACCATGAACCTCCTACCATAGCTATGCAGGTACTCTTTATAATAGCGATTATAAGGAGTTTTTTCATTAAATAACATTAATATTCAGGTTAAATGCTACTGAGGCAAGCCGTCTGTCCAATACTCTCAAGAAATATCTATACTGTTGTCAGGTTATACTAGCGTTAGTACTGGATATTGCGAGGGTCACAGCCATGGTTGATAACATTTTTTTTATGCTATATCGCTCGGTTAAAAATATACTTGGTTATCAGCCGCCGTCTGTTCCTCCTCCTTTTGTCCTGGATGAACACCGCCCCTATGATAGCCCAAAAGTTGCTAATCAACAGCCGGACAAGGAAAAGGCCTTAGAAGCTTTTTCGTCCTTACTGCGGTATGCCCACAGGCTTGAAGGCTTCATAGACAAGCTAGCTACCGTGTTACGCTCGAAAACCTGGGACAAAGAAGCTGCCGAAATCAAACTGGAAATTACTGCTCTTGACAAACAGCTTAGTCAATTAACTCCGGTTCTTTTACGTTATGACCAAAGTATTACTGCACCAAAAGTCCAGCGTTTATCGACCAGCATCGAGGAAAATAGGCGGACGGTAGAGACTATTTACCAGCTGCCCCGCAATAACGATATAATGCTTCGTGACTTTAGTATTGCCGGAAATCCTCGCGTTAAGGCTTTCGCGGTGTTTATCGAAGGGATGGTTGATAGCAAACTTTTAGATAACTCGGTGCTTCAACCCTTAATGCTGTTTAATTATTCGCGTGAACTTTATGAGGGCAACTTTACTGAACAAATCGTTAGGGAATGTTTGCCCAGTAATCAAATTAAGCGTAGTGATACTTTTGCTAGCATAGAGACGGCTGTTAACAGCGGATCTACCGCCATTATCTTCGACGGTATTGATGAAGCGATTATTGTTGGTACCGGCGCTTGGGAACACCGGGGAGTGGAGCGGTCGCAAATTGAACAGTCAGTCCAAGGGTCTCAGGCTGCTTTTAGTGAAAATTTTCGAATAAATACCGGACTGGTGCGTTCGATGTTACGTACTAGTGATCTTATCATCGAAACCATTAAGGTCGGAACTCGCAGCCAGATTAACTGCGCGCTTATGTATATCGATTCTATTGCCAATACGACACTGGTAGACGAAGTCCGTCGCCGGATTCAAGGAATAGCAACAGACTATTTGGGCGATACCGGGGAACTTATTCAGTTTATCGAAGACCATCCATCCATCCCATTTCCCCAATCATTATCTACGGAACGTCCGGACCGGGTAGCAGGACATCTGGTGGAAGGGCGAATTGCAATATTGCTGGAAGGTAATCCATTTGTCCATATCGTTCCAGTTAGTTTTTTTTCCTTTTTCCATTCCGCGGAGGATTTTAGCCATAAACCAACTGTTGTCAACTTTATGAGAATACTCCGGTTATTAGGAGCATTTGTCTCAATAATTCTGCCATCTATATATATTGCTATTTCTTATTTTCATCAAGATGCTTTACCTACCGAACTTTTGCTGGCCATTGCCGGTTCAAGAGAAAACGTGACTTTTCCGGCTTGGTTTGAAATTGTACTGATGGAATTTTCATTTGAACTTATTCGCGAAGCAGGCATACGAGTTCCAGGTTTTCTAGGGTCATCTATTGGCATTGTCGGTGCGCTGATTCTAGGTCAGGCTGCGGTCTATGCCAATATCGTTAGTCCCATTATTGTTATCATCGTTGCTAGTACAGGGTTGGCCTCTTTTTGTATTCCCGACTATCGAATGGCATCAGCCATTCGGTTGCTCCGGTTTATACTATTAGCTTTTGCAGCTACTTTCGGGCTTGTTGGATTAGCAACCGCCTTCTTGTGGATTGCCGTGTTGTTTTGCCAAATGAAATCTTTTGGTGTTCCTTATATGACTCCAGTGGTGCCAAAGACAATAGCCGGTTATGATGTTGTTTTGCGCGGCCCGATATTTCAGCAAGATACCCGTCCTGATGCCTTAAATGTTAAAGACCAACGACGCCAGCCGAATATCAGTCGTACATGGAAAAAAATCAACCAAGGGAAGTCGGATAAACCATGAAATATCAACCAGGGCGAATGGGGACGGCCGAAGGAATCGGTTTAGCTGTTATCATGACAATTAACTCAGTATTGATGAGTTCTCCGTCTTTTATTTTAGAAAAAATGGGTTCTTTGGCTTGGGCTGTGCCCTTTATATCTGGAACGATAATTATCAGTTCGCTATTTTTACTGGCCCACGTATTTAACCGGTTCCCCGGAGATTTAGTTTCGACAACCGAACAACTTTTTGGCAAAGTGGCGGCAAGAGTGATTGGCGTTTATTATATTTTTGCATTTTTTTTTCAGGCTTTTTCTTTGACTAGGGAATATTCCGAAAATACGCTGTTAATCGCTTTACCCTATATTGATCTTGATACCGCTATTCTTTGGTATGGTCTAGGAGCGGCAGTAATTGTTTATACCGGGATTGAGACAATTGCCCGAGTAATCTATTTGGCATTGCCGTTTATCGTTAGCTTAATTCTTATCCTGTTATTTACGTCCTATTCGTTGTGGGAGGTTAACTATCTATTTCCCTGGCAAGGTTACGGTTTAAACCAGGTAGCGGAAAATAGCGTTGGCTTATCAGGCATGAACGTCGGTATTATTATTCTTGCGGTTCTCGCGCCCTCATTTCAAACGGCACGGACGCTAAAAGCCGCCGCCGTGTTTGGAGTTGGCGGCGCTTCGATATTACATTCGTTTATATTTGTTGTATTTATTATGGTATTCGGCTTGAAGGTAGGAACAGAAAAGATACTACCATTATATGAAATAGCCCGCGTAGCTTATCTAAACCGATATGTTCAGCATATTGAATCGCTGTTTATCGTTATATGGGTAATTGTCGGGATATTAAGCATTACGGCCTGTCTGTTCGCCGGTATATTTCTATTATCAAGATTAGCTAATTTCTCCACCATCCGTCCGCTAATTCCAGCGGCTACTTTCATTATAGTAGAGTTTTCCCTTCTTCCTCCAGATTTGACAGCGCTCATTAAACTAGCGTCTAAAATATATTTGTCGGGATTTCTGGGGGCGGTAATTTTTCCAATAATATTGTTTATTGCTGCAATAATAAAGGATAGGCGAAAAAAGGCATGTACCTACGACCAATAACATTACTGTTATTTACAGTTTGGGCGTTAATCACCACCGGCTGTAACGGTGCCAAGGAAACCGATGAAGTTGCTTACATTTTATCAGTGGGGATAGATGCAGCTCCGAACAACCAGCTTTCTATAACCTATCGAATTGCAGATCCCCATTCTTTGGCCGGAGGCAAAGATAGCCAGAGTCAATCACAAAAATCTTCAATACTTATTAACTTAACCGCACCGTCTTTAACCGAGGGACGCAATATATTAAAATCAATTATTTCCCGAGAACCAAGAATCTCTCACCTTAAGATTTTTGTTATCAGCGAGGAACTGGCCCGCAAAGGACTGGGTGACCTTTTTGGACTGTTTATGCGTCACCGGGAATATCGGGGAACGGTATTTCTCGCCATAGTGCGGGGATCAGCCAAAGAAGTATTAGAGAAAAACCGTCCTGATCTCGATGTTCTGACTTCACGGTGGGTCGAAAGCATGCTTCAATCGTATTTTGAATCCTCCTATTTTTTGCGGGCCGATATATATCAATTTTATAAGCGGCTTAAGAACGAAAGCGGGGCCCCATATGCAGTTCTTTTGGGGCTTAATCCTCTAGACGGTGAAGATCGGGCTAACAACGAGGCGGTAGGCAACGATAGGAGCGAAGGATATCTCGCAAAGCAAATTCCGCGACAAAGCGGTAATCCGCTTGAAATGTGTGGAACAGCAGTTTTTAAGGGCGATAAACTGGTCGGGTTTCTTAATAATAAGGAAACTAGGGCTCTGTCCATACTGCTGGGAGATTTAGAGCGTGGCTTTATGTCGTTAGAAGATCCACTTGTACCGTCTAAACAGGTTGATATAAATATTCATCTTGGCCGCAAACCCAATATTAACGTGGATATCTCATCGACTATTCCTGCAATCACAATTAGTGTCTATTTAGAAGGAGATATCCTTGGTGTATCAAGCGGTACCAATTATGAGGCCGGCGATTATAAGGTTTTATTAGAACAGCAGATTTCCAATACTATTTTCGAACAAATCACTAGTATGCTGAAGCGTACTCAGGATTTGGGGACTGATGTAGTTAACTTCGGTTATTATATCCGTCCGAAATTTAACACGGTTCAGGAACTTGAAAATTATCATTGGGATAGCAAATATCCAGAGGCTGTAATCCATTTAGACGTTCAAACCAAGTTGCGGCGAGACGGCCTTATGCGAAAAACCACGCCGATCAGAAAGGAGTGATTGCTTAATGCTCTATATTCATGTAATTATCGGTATACTGGCTGCTATTCACGCTTTCGCCTATGGCCGCTGGCTGATGAATAACAATAATCGCTGGGGCGGTAGTATTGTCTATCTCATTGTACTCTGCTGTCTTGTATTGCCTATATATCGGCTTGTGATTACTCCTTGAGTCTATATTAATGATGTATAAATAAGCCAAAAATGTCGAAATGTTCTTACGAAATTAGTGTATCACATAGAGGGTTTAGGTTAAATGCTAGAAGGAATGAGTAATTGGTTGTCGAATATTGTTGTAAATTCAATAGGCCATCATTACGGGTAAATAAATAATAAGCGAGGGGTTTTATGGAAGATAACAGAGGAATTTTACTTGAAACAGGTACGAATGAGTTTGAAATCATCGAGTTTTCGGTAGGCAGTGTTTCTTACGGAATCAATGTTGCAAAGGTGAGGGAGATAATAAATCCACTTCCTGTTACCCCAATCGCAAATGCGCATCCCTATTTAGCGGGGATGTTTACCTTGCGGGGACGAGTAATTCCCCTGGTAAATTTGGCGAGATGTTTATCAAGTGACGAGAAAGACTCTTATAAAATAATTGTTTCTGAGATCAATGATTGTTTCACCGGTTTTAAAGTTGATGATGTATCTAGAATTCACCGGATATCGTGGACGCAAATGGAACCAGCGCCGCAGATAGCTGGCTCGGATCGGGTAGTAGGCATCGTAAAAATGAACGATCGTTTAATTGTTCTCTTGGATTTTGAGAAGATTCTTGCGGAAATAAATCCCGAGATAAACAAAAAAATGACAGTAATACCGGAAGCTGATCCTGAATTGCTTAATACCCGTAAGACCAAAACCATTCTTGTCGCTGAAGACTCACACATGTTAAGAGAGCTTATTCTTGGTACGTTACATAGCGCCGGATATAACACGATATCAACTGAAAATGGGCAGCAGGCTTGGGATAAACTCGAGGCACTGTCTTCCTCCGGAACTCCGATTGAAGAACAACTTCAATTAATTATTACCGATATTGAAATGCCGCAAATGGATGGCCACCATTTGACTAAACGGATAAAAGAAAATGACAAGCTAAAACATTTGCCGGTGGTTATTTTTTCCTCACTAATTAATCCGGAAATGAAGCTAAAAGGGGAAATTGTTGGTGCCTATGCGCAAATTACCAAGCCGGAAATTGAAAAGTTAATAAGTATTATTGATAAAAAAATTGCGGTTTAGACTAAGGCAATAAAGCAAAGAAGGAATATCGAGTTGCCATAATACAAACTTAATAATAAGTGAGGGAAGTAAATGAAGTTGTCTGTAGGAAAGAAAATTGGGGTTGGATTCTCGGTAATGCTAATGTTGATAGTCATATTGGGAATAACCTGTTTTGTTTCACTGCAAGATGCCAAATCTAAGGTTGTGGAAATCAAAGAGGCGGCCCATCGTAATGATCTGGCGACAACTTCAGCTATTGCTAACCGCGGCGTAGTTGCTGCTATTCGCGGCGTATTTGCTTATGGCGAGGAAAAGTATTATCAGGCTATTGATCAGGAATTGAATAATATGTTGGCGGCTCAAGAAGAGTTAGTAAAAGTTATTCCGGTCGAGAAAAAGTCTGAGGCCCAAAAGCTTCTTGATACAACTAAAAAGTGGAAAGATATTATGTTTAGCGAGACATTGCCAACAACCCGGGCTATAGCTAGGGAGACCTTAGCAGGGAACGTGGAAGGCGCCCAGGCTGCCCGCGAGCGGCTAAACAATATTAATGCTAGTCAGAGACCGATTACGGAAGCTATAACAAAAGGTATGGATGAGATAAAGGCTTATAATGACCAGCAGGTTCAGAAAAGTACCGAGGATGCGATTGCGGCAACTAACCGAGTAATTATAACTGCCGCCGGAATTATTTGTATTGCACTTATAGTCGGTATTACTCTTGGGGTGGTTATTACCAGAAAGATACGTGGACCACTGACAATAATGCTTGCCGAAACTCGCAAGTTCGCTACCGGTGACTGGCGAGAACCGATCCATGTTAAAACCGATGACGAAATCGGCGAATTGGCTGATGCTCTCAATACGATGAGGAATAATACCAGAGAACTTATTCGGCAGATTGATATATCAGTTGAACAGGTTGCGGCTTCTTCGGAAGAGCTCACTGCAAGTGCCGAGCAATCCGCCCAGGCGTCTAACCAGGTGGCTAGTTCTATTACTGAGGTTGCTTCAGGCGCTGCGGTGCAACTGCAGACGGTTGAGGCTACAATTAACATTGTGGAACAGATGTCAACAGGTATTAAGGAAGTTGCTGCTAATACGCAAGGTGTAGCCGCAACTGCCAGTGAGACTTCTAATGCGGCTAACGCAGGCGGCGGGGCTATTGAGAAAGCTACTAACCAAATGGCCAATATCGCAACAACAGTAGGCGGGTCGGCAGAAGTTGTTGCAAAATTGGGTGAGCGTTCTAAGGAAATTGGGCAGATCGTGGCTACGATCTCAGGTATTGCCTCACAAACTAATCTTCTTGCCTTAAATGCCGCTATCGAGGCTGCCAGGGCAGGGGAGCAGGGACGCGGGTTTGCCGTTGTTGCTGAAGAAGTCAGGAAGTTGGCTGAACAGTCTCAGGAGGCAGCAAAACAGATTGCTGAACTTATTGGAGAAATTCAGGGAGATACAGACAAGGCAGTTGCTGCAATGTCGAATGGAACCAGGGAGGTCCAGCTGGGAATTGAAGTAGTTAGTACAGCCGGACAAGCATTCGGGAAAATCACGGGCCTTATTGGCCAAGTATCTAATCAGATTCAAGGTATTTCTGACGCTACTCAAAAAATGGCTGCCGGCAGTCAACAGATTGTTTCTTCAGTTAAGGACATCAATAGAATAAGTAAGGAAACAGCAGGCGAATCTCAAACTGTTTCTGCTGCAACAGAGGAACAGTCAGCATCGATGCAGGAAATTGCAGCATCAAGTCAAGCTTTAGCAAAGCTGGCGGAAGAACTAAGAACGAATGTTTTAAGGTTCAAGGTATAATGTATTAGAAAAATATAATTCTGTATCTAAATGAAAGCTGCCAGCATAAAATTGCTGGCAGCTTTCATTTAGATATGCGATTTATCTCGTTAACAGTCTGTAAGACGCGAAGTTATATTAAATGGCTTTAAGGTTTAGGCGATGAGCGGCGTGGCAAGTAGGACCTACATAGGAATTAAGGGGGAAGCCATGTGCAATTGCAGTGGAAATGAATTTTTTAGCTTGCTGAACAGCTTCGCGTGCGGAGAGGCCTTTTGCAAGTCCGGCTGCTATGGCGGATGCGGTGGTGCAGCCAGCACCATGAGTAAAAGTGGTGTTAATCTTGGTGGTTTCTAATGTAATAAATTGTTTGCCATCATAAAGAATATCGATGGCGTTTGCAGTTCCAAGTTTTGATCCGCCTTTGATCAGTACATTTTTAGGGCCGAGGGCATAGATTTTACTTGCGGCTTCTTTCATATCATCTATAGATTTGATTACTATGCCGCTTAGCTGGGAAGCTTCAAAAACATTAGGCGTGATTACTGTTGCTCTGGGGGCTAATTGCTCACGAATACTGATTGCAGATTCGGGATGCAAAACCTCATCTGTGCCTTTACATATCATTACCGGGTCAATTACTACATTTTTGACCGCGTATTGGTCAATTTTTCTTGCTACCAACTCAATAACTTCACTGGATGCAAGCATTCCGGTTTTTAGAGCGTCGACACCAATACCTGCTAGGACGGTTTCAAGTTGAGCTTCGATTACATCAAGAGGCAGGGGATATATATCATGTGACCAGTTGTTATTCGGGTTTTGGGCGACAACTACTGTGACGGCGGTCATCCCATAAACTCCTAGTTCCTGAAAAGTTTTTAGATCGGCCTGCAGGCCTGCGCCGCCGCTCGTGTCCGAGCCTGCGACAGTAAGGGCTTTAAACATTTTCATATATATTCCTCCAGAGATTATATTTATGCCTTGTGCAGAGAAACACCTTAGGCAATAGAAGATTACGGCGGTAAAAGTGCTAGCGCGTGTAGTTTATCTGTACACCAAGTAATTTTTGGGGTTACGTAAAATTTAGTTGTATTATAAAATAAAAATGGGCTTTTTAAAATATACAGAATGCATTATTTCAATAGGGACAGTTTGACGAAAGGAGTGTTGTGGTTTTGATAATGCTGGATTTTTCACATAAAGAACCATTATATATGCAACTTTACCAGTACTTTAGGAGTGAAATAGAACAAAATAGACTGGCTGAGGGCGACAAACTGCCATCGATTCGTAGTTTAGCTCAAAGCTTGTCTGTAAGTAAAATAACGGTGGAAAGAGGCTATCAGCAGCTAATGTGTGAGGGCTATATCGCCAATTGTGACCGTTCAAGATATACTGTCAATAAATATGAAGGAATCGCTCTAAAAACGAATATTAAGCAGACTTGCAATAATTACTCTACAAAACCGAGTCCTGAACATAAAGTCATTTATGATTTTTCGAGCGGGGAAATGGATATTGATGGTTTTGATTTTTCTCTGTGGAAACGCTATATCAGCAAAGTATTTTTGAGTAAAGAGCGGCTGGTAGGGTATGGCAATATTCAGGGGGAAGAAGAACTTCGCAGTGCGATAGTTAGATATATCCAGAATTCTCGGGGCGTGTATGCTAACAAGGAGCAAATAATTATCGGGCCTGGAGTCCAAAGTCTGCTCAATACTTTGTGCAGTATTCTTAAGCCTGAGAATGCCAGTATTGCCTTTGAGGAGCCTGGGTTTAATAATGGCCGGCGGATTTTTGCGGATCATGCTTTTAGCATAATACCGATATGGATGAAGAAAGACGGGATCGATATGGAACAGCTTTCGAGAAGTCCGGCTAAGCTGGTGTATTTGAGCCCGTCACATCAGTTTCCTACCGGCTATATAATGCCTATTGGCAAACGAAATAGGCTGCTTAACTGGGCGAAAAATAGTGGCGGCATAATAATTGAAGATGATTATGATAGTGAATTTCGATATTTTGGGCGCCCAATTCCGGCATTAAAAGGACTTGATGATGGTGAAAATGTGGTATATCTGGGGTCGTTTTCTAAAGTAATGCCGCCGTCAATCCGTATTAGCTATATGGTATTGCCTGACCGGCTGTTGGAAGTATATCAAAAGAATGCATCGCTGTATCATCAGGCAACTTCCACAATCGAGCAGCTGGCAATGGCTAAGTTTATGACAGACGGCCATTTGGAGCGCCAGATTCGCCGCCTAAGAAAATTGTATTGTGAAAAACAATTACTTTTTATTGAAACTGTTACCAATGTTTTAGGGAGTAATGCTGAAATTAACGAAACAGAATCAGGCTTGCGTATTATTTTAAATATAAAGGCTAAATTAACCCCTGACGAAATAGCGCTAAGAGCTCTTGAAAAAGGGTGCCGTGTAGCACTTATTAAAGATTACTATTTTGATGCGCCTCCGAAAAATTTATCACAGGTTATATTGTATTTTTCTAAAATACCTTCCAGAGAAATGACAACAGCAATAAACTTGCTTAAAGATGCCTGGTTTTAGTATGTACATACTAAAAATGATAGGACGATATTATTATAAAAACAGGCAAATTTAAGCTGTTAGAGGAGGCGGCGCAGTGATGTTGACGCATATCAATAATAGTAATACTGCCATCATTGTTCTTCATGAAATTTATGGGCTTAATAAGCATGTTGCTAATATATGTACAAAACTATCAGAATGTAAATATGATGTGATTGCTCCAAACCTGCTGAATGGCAAGGGCCCATTTAGTTATGACCAAGAAGAACTGGCGTATAGTTACTTTATGAATAATATTGGGGTTGAAAGAGCTATGAATCAAATAAGGCAGATTATATACAGTATAAGACCAAAGTATGAGAAAGTTTTCGTACTTGGGTACAGTATTGGAGCTACGCTTGCCTGGTTATGCAGTGATGCCGGTTTGTGTGATTTGATTGTCGGATTCTATGGTTCAAGAATACGCGATTATTTAATGGTAGAACCAAAGTGTCCGGGTTTATTGTTTGTTCCTAATGAAGAAAAATCTTATGATGTAGATGATTTGATTGAGAGTTTAAATAAGTTTGCGAGTATTAGGGTGTATAAATTAACGGGCCAACATGGGTTTGCTGATGAATTTTCGAAAAACTATAATAAAAGGTCAACGCTCCAAGCTGCTAAAAAGATAAGCTTGTTCGTAAAACATGGGAATTTTATTGATTGAGTTATTTATTATTGAACGACATAATAGCTTAGGTCGAAAAAGCTCCTGTCAAATTCGCAATGGAATTGACAGGAGCTCTGAATTAGGGGGAAACAATATCAAATATGCTGACGTTTGAATCTGTTGGTAAAACATTGTGCTACTGTATAGATTAGCGCAGTTATTAGCATGTCTGGAATAGTAGCGCCAAATACAAAATTAAGTTTAAGAATTTGGTAATATATCAGCACACCCAGCACCCAAACGCCAAAGGCTGACCAGTTGATTAGGAGGTTGGCCTGCAGAGTGCGTGTTTTTAGCAGAAAGTAATCGGTGAACAATATGGCGAAAAGCGGTGCGAAAACAGAGCCGATAGCCATTAGAAAGCTCTCATATTGCCCCATGTCTACCCAAAGAGCCAAGAGTGTGCCAATCGCTGTCATAATCAGGGCGATTTTTGTTTCACCCAGTTTGGAAAAGATATTGGCGAAGCTGACGCCTGCCGAATATGCATCCAAGAAGGTAGTGGTTACTGTAGCTAAAATGACAATGCCTAGAGCGCTAAAGCCCAAGCCTGCAGAAAGCAGCATTGTCGAAGGTTCAGCATTACCGGTTGCAAGTGCGGCGCCCAGTCCAATTAAATACATCCAGCAACTGCCGATGAAGTAACCCAACCAACTTCCAAGTGCTGCGCTTTTTTTGTTTTTGGCGAAGCGGGTATAATCGGCAATCAAAGGAAGCCATGATAACGGCATAACTACGCTTAGTTCTAATGCTTCACCGAATGTCATGGTTCCAGTTGCAGCTTGGCTGAAAAGCATAGTATCCTGAAAGACTACTGTACTCAATATAATGGTTACGCCAAAGAGCAGAAATACGGCCAACATATTGAGCTTTTTCCAGCCGCCTTCTCGACCCAACAAGATCCAGAGGAATACAAGGATGCCAATGAAAATCGTCCATAGCTGGAGATGATCCATTCCCCACATTGCTTTGGTGAGTTCGTTGGCTGATTTTGCAGCCGCTATAATCATAATAGCCGTCCAGCCGACTAATTGTAGGACGTTAAGCAGGGAAAACAGGTATGAACCATAGACTCCGAATGAAATACGGGTTGATACCAGAGCAGGGATACGTCCATCCGTACCAATAATTCCGCCTAGAACCAAGAGCGTTGTACCAATCAAGTGACCGATAACGATAGCCAGAAACCCAGCCTTGAATCCGAGCGGGGCTAAGAGTCCTCCGGTTATTATCTCAGCAACTGAGACTGCTGCGCCAAACCAGAGAAAAAGAAAGTGATTAAAATTTAAGCTGCCATTGGTTTCACTCATTGGTTAACATACCTGCCTTTTTATATAGAGTATAAAAATGATTGGTCGGGCCAACGCCATTACCGATCGACAGCGAGTGTTCAATAGCTGTTGTGATATACTCTTTGGCAAGTTTAACAGCATCTAAAACCGAATAGTTTTGCGCTAAATTTGCGGCGATTGCCGAAGAAAGGGTACAGCCGGTACCATGAGTATTTTTAGTGGCAATTCGCGGCGATTCTAGATATTCAAAAGACTTGCCATCAAACAGAATGTCAGTGGCATTATCTTCTCTGTGTCCGCCTTTAAGAAGAACGTATTTTGGTCCTAACTGGTGAATTGCCTTAGCTGCGTTCTCCATATCAGTTAGACTGACAATTTTTGTTCCGGTGATTTCTTCAGCTTCGGGGATATTGGGCGTTGCGACTGTTGCTAACGGCAGCAATTCTGAAATCAGTGATTCAATGGCTTCGGGCCGGAGGAGATGGCAGCCGCTTTTTGATATCATCACCGGGTCAACAACGACATTGCCGGCGTGGTATGTTTTAAGTCCGGCGGCTACAGTATGAATAGTTTCACTGCGGGATACCATGCCAATTTTTACTGCGTTGACTTTTATATCATCGAAAATGGCTGCAATTTGCTTGGCGATTATTTCCTCATCAATATCCTGTACTGCAATTACGCCTTGAGTATTCTGGGCCGTTACTGCGGTGATAACACTCATGCCGAATACGCCATTGGCGGAAAACGATTTTATATCGGCCTGAATCCCTGCGCCGCCGCTCGAATCAGAACCGGCAATGGTTAAAGCTGTCTTCAAAAAAATCACTCCATAATATTAATAAAAGCGCATCCAAATAGATGCGCTTACGAAGATATAAGCCTTGTTTTAGCTTATCCCTACGCTGGCATTACCCAGATCAGGTTTAAGGGTCACAGACATCTGGTCTGTATCTCAGCCGGCTTTTACCAGCTCCCCTGAACAAATTCAATTATATTGATTTACCTTAACATATTCTTAAGCCAAATTCAATATTACGATTATCAAAAGAATGAAGACTCCCGCTTTTTTATAAGCGGGAGCATACCGTTATAGATCGTCGTCCTCATCATCGTTGTTAGTATATCTGTCCTCATTAGGACGTTTATATTTAAAGGCTGTACTTGAATTTACACGCCAACTATAAATTTTCGGATCGCCAAAGCCTGTAACTTTAAAATTAGTTGAGTACCTTCTGCCTGCTCCTACATGAATATTTAACTGATCGTAATTTGGTCTTTCATGTCGGTTGCCATTTATATTTATATTTAATTGGAGACCTGTTACAGTACCGTCAGTATCACCGGAATTTTCAAAATACCCATTTATAACAAGATCATTAAATAAGCAGAATACATTAGTGGTATGGAATTTTATAGATGCGCGAGCAAAGGTAGTAGAAGTTGTACCAAAGCATAACAGCCCGATAATAAGCAAAACGGCATATTTTTTCATAAGTATAATCGTCCTTTACTTAAATTTGTCAGCCGAAACAAGTTCTAAAGCACAACTTTATTAACAAAAACTAACTGGAGATTATTTGACGATATTTTTTACGGTATGTATATTCTATCTGTATCACCTCCAGGTAAATGAATTTTTATGTAGAAAAATGTCGATATATATAATTTTAGCAAAAAATGATAATAAATTACAGTAAAATATTTAGTTTTTGAGGGATAAGTATTAGTGATTTGGAGTAAAAGAATATGGTCTGGATGAAAACTAAAAGTTTTCACACAGACCATATTCTAATATATAAGTTTTGCAATAAAAATAATTGCTTCACTGATATGAGCCGCTGCACAGAATTGATAATTCTTTAATTTTTGTGGCATATTATGGTATATTCTAAGTAAGAAAAAAATATAGGATGGAGAAATAGTATGAAGCATACATTTATTTTTTTACCAGGCACGTGGAATGTTAACGGAAAGTATTATGATATTAACGGTAATGAAACCTTAGTTCAAGGTGAAAGCGTAATTATTCATAGCGATAATCTATGGTTGAATAAAGGGTACATGAAGTTGTTAGGTGATGAACCAATAGAGATTAGAAACCAATATGAAATAATACCATTTCAGCAAGACTTTACTACGTGGGAATCATTTAATCCATCTATCGGCAGACTTACAGGCAGATTTATGGTTGTTGATGATACTATTATATCGCTATGTGTTTCAGAAGATGGAAATTATTCAGGTTCAGAATGCATGATTAAAGTAAGTGATATGCTTTATAAATCCCGTGGTTTTGCTTTTAAAGACAATGAGAAATTATCATCATGGTCTGTTGAGTTAACGAAAGCAAACTAGTAAATAACCTAAGTTATCTTGCTTATGCTAGAGAGCGAATGAAGGTTTATTTATTAAACTAAAAAGTAAAACAATTGATCGGCAGAGAAGGAGTGAACCAAAATGAAAATTGGAATTGTCGGCGGTATTGGCCCTGAATCTACGGTAGAATATTATAAAAGTATAATAGCTGAATATCAAAAACTCAAAACAGATGGGAATTACCCACAAATTGTTATCGAAAGTATTAATATGAAAGAGATGCTTGATTTAGTCGCGCAAAGGGAATGGAATGGACTTGTAAATCTGTTAGTAAAGGCACTTAAGAATTTATCTTATGTCGGTGCTGATTTTGCAGTCATTGCTTCGAATACTCCACATATAGTTTTTGACAAAATTAAAGAAAATATCCCCATTCCCGTCTTGAGCATTGTCGAGGAAACCTGTAAGAAAGCAAATGAATTAAAACTAAAAAAAGTCGGCTTATTAGGGACAGCTTTTACTATGAAGGAGGAATTCTATAAGAATTGTCTTCTAAAAGGGGGTATAGATACCGTTTTACCGGTAGAAGGTGAGCAGGAATATATTCACGAAAAAATATTTAGTGAATTGGAAATGGGAATAGCCAAGGAAAGTACCAAAAAAGAATTTATTGCAATAATTAATAGGATGATAAAGGAAGATTCGATAGAAGGACTTGTTTTGGGGTGTACAGAGTTGCCGCTTATTTTAAAGAATGGTGATTGTAAGATTCCATTCTTAAACACTGTAGAAATACATGTGGGAAGCATTGCAAAAGAAATCAAAATAAGGCTGTGAATTGAAAAGTATTAGCTTAGTTGCTAATACTTTTTTTGTACTATTGAATATAAAGGATTTGGTATATCCTGTGAATCTTTTGCTAAGAAACTAACTATTTCTGGGTTGTGTATAATTCGTTGTAGCTCTTTTGTAAAACCGAGGCTGAATGAGACAGTTTAAGTTGCTCATTACTTGTTAAATTGCCTTCAATAATCTGCTCTACTCCTTCTTGGGAAACAACACACGGTAAACTGAGGCAAACATCTTTGAGGCCGTATTCTCCTTGCAGCAGAGTCGATACAGTCAGAACGCTTCGTTGGTTTCGCAGGATCGCTGTGACGATGCGGACCAGCGCCATCCCGATGGCAAAGTTGGTTGCACCTTTGTAGTCGATGATATGATAAGCCGAGCTTCTAACATCGTCTTCTATTCTTTGGTGTATAGCTTGACAGTCGGCCGTTTCAGCGCAAATGGTACAATGCTCATTCACCGGTTTGCCCGCCAAATGGGTCAGCGACCATGCTGCAAATTCGCTATCGCCATGTTCTCCAAGGATATAGCCATGGATATTATGAACATCAATACGGCAGCATTTACTGAGCAAGTAACGGAAACGAGCACTGTCTAAAACGGTGCCTGATCCTATGACCCGTCCGGACGGCCAGCCTAGTTCTTTTAAGAGGATATAGGTCAAAATATCGACCGGATTGCTTACCACCACGATGATAGCATTGGAATTCTGAGCGGTGATATCTTGGGCAATCTTTTTCATAATCGTGGCATTTCTTGAAAGAAGATCAATGCGTGAATCACCAGGCTGCTGTTTGGCACCAGCGGTTATGATGATAATACTGGCGTCATGGTAATCTGCCGGAGAACCAACATAAAGGTCGAGCTGAGGAAAAAAGGCTAAACCATGGGATAAATCAAGAATCTGCCCTTTTGCTAACTCGTTGTTGTTATCAATTAGGGCTATTTTATCTGCTACACCACTTTGGGCAAGCGCATAGGCGAAGGTGGAACCAACTGCTCCGGCGCCAATAATAACGACTTTCCTTGGTAACCATTGGCTTACTTTCATTAAACACATACACGTCCTTTGTAGTGAGGTAGGGAGTTTAATAGAGATGGCGCTAGTTTGACCGAAAAGAGGTAAATATATTCCCAATGGTTAAAGCCGAGGGGAGCTGCTACTTTTAGTTTGTTATTTTGGTTGCAGTGATAAGACATTACAGCGCGTCTTTGGAGAGACCGTAAACCTTACGGTAAACGTTGTTCCGCTTAAGCATGTATCGATATTAATTTTTGCTCCATGCCGATCCGCAACCCGGAAACATATTGGCAGACCTAGTCCTAGGCCATTGTCTTTAGTGGTCACAAACGGATTCCCAAGCTTGGCTAAGACGGGTTCTTTGATACCTGTTCCTGTATCCTGAACAGCTAGTATGATCTCGCCATTATCAAGATAAGTCCGGATTGTAACAGCGCCGCTTTGTTCTATAGCCTCCAAGCCATTTCGTACCAAGTTCAAAATGAGCTGACGGATTTCTTTCTCATCAAAATAGTTATCAGGAATATCTCCCACATCCACGATAACTTCATGTCCCATGTGTAAGGCGTCGGCTTGAATGAGCGGAAAAAGGCTATGAATCACGTGATTTAAGTTACCGGGTTTCATTTCAACAGCCTTATTTTTGGCAAGCGATAAAAATTCAGTAATGATAATATTTGCTCTATCAAGTTCCTCGATCATGACGCCGAACTGTTTATGATATTTGGCTAACTCTTTCTTTTGCTGGAATATTTGCAGATATCCGCGCACGGTGGTCATAGGATTTCTGACTTCATGACCAATACTGGTAGCCATTTCGCCAATGATATTTAGACGATCGAGTCGCGCCATTTCTTTTTCATACTGTTTCTTTTCGGTTATATCTACATCCATACAGATAGAAACCTTTTTTCCGGTAGATAATCTAATTGGAAACAGAGTCGCATAAACATACCGCTTGCTTCCGTTCTTATGTGTAGCCCTCCATTCAGTAGGCCCATATATCGAATTGGTGATGTTAATAGATTTTAAGATGGTAAGTAATCCTTTTCTTGCCTCGTCATCTAATATTGCGTTATTCATAGGTTTACCAATAACTTCGGCCTCTTTAATCCCGTATAATCGTTCTGAGGCATTGTTCCAATAAATTATATTGCCCCATTCGTCATAGGCTTGGATAGCTATATTTGGCGTACTGTCAAATATTCTGAAGATTTGTTTATCACTTTGCTGTAGTTCTTGTACGTGTTGATCGGTGTTCTTAAGATGGTCTATTCTTATTTCCGCAAACATTTTTGTAAGTTCAATAAAAAAATGCATTATACCATTAAGTTTTTCTTGGGTGTATATGGGAACATTGGCAAGCGATTCCAAATAAGCTGTTTTATCTAAACCGTAACGTTCAGCTTGCCGTATAAAATAATTAGTATCAGGTTTTTCAAACAGAAATTGCCCTTGAAAAACAGTGGCAACATGTATTTCGTCGATAATAATAGGAGCCGCCGCGGTAAATAACCCATTGGCGCATTTATAGCAAATATAGGGATTGGCGTCTGATAAATGGTTATTAATATAGTTGGCGCTTTGTCCACATAGGTTTTCCATATTGATATTTTTTCTGTGAAAATCCTGACAAATTTGTTGCAGTCCAATTTCGACTAATATATTTCCCGCAACATCAATAATACCGCATGAAATTCCGGTTGCCTGATATAGCATTTGCATAAGAAATTTAAGTTTTTGAACATCAACCAAATTGCTAAGATTATATTTCATACTATCATCCCTGAAAAAAGAATTTTTTATGATGTTCTACATAATTATTCCATTTCCTCCATTAATTATAATATTACAGTGCCTGTTAGTTCTGTATACCCCAAAGGGAACTTTGTTCATTGACGATATACAGAAAGGGGATTATAATAATTGTGCCTATCTTTAATTTAATACTTACATATATTTTACTGTAATTATTTTTATCAAAGAGGTAATTTTACAAAAGTGGGAGTTGTCTTTCGCGTGCTCAAAGCTTTATTTTCTGCGATACGTAAAATTAGTTTAGTCAAACAAATATTTATTGGTCTTGTCCTTGGTCTCATTGTTGCGTTGTATGCGCCAGACCTCGCCAGCAGGGTAGCCCTTTTAGGTACCTTATTTGTTGGTGCTTTAAAAGCTGTGGCACCACTATTAGTGCTAGTTCTCATTATGAGCGCTCTTTCCAGCCAAAAGCAAGGCGTAGAAACAAATATGAAAGCCATTATACTTTTGTATATTTTAGGTACATTTTCAGCAGCTTTTATCGGCGTGCTAGCAAGCTTCTTCTATCCTGTAGATCTCAAGCTTGTTGCTAATGCGTCAGATGTAACACCACCAAATGGTATCGTCGAAGTATTGCGTACTCTTGCCTTGAATGTTGTTGAGAATCCAGTAAAAGCCTTAATGACAGGTAATTATATTGGTATTCTTTCCTGGAGTATTGTTTTTGGCGTTGCGCTTAGGGAGGCCAGTGAAACAACAAAAGAAGTTGTCAACGGGTTTTCCGATGCTGTATCGAAAGTCGTACGGTGGGTTATCCAACTCGCTCCGTTAGGTATTTTTGGCCTTGTAGCGGATTCTATCTCTCGCAATGGTATTGAAGCCCTTATCGGTTATGGCAAGCTACTTGTACTTTTGATTGGATGTATGCTTTTTGTTGCTTTGATTATCAATCCACTTATCGTATTTTGGAAAACTCGTAGCAATCCATATCCATTAGTATTTATTTGCCTCCGTGAAAGCGGTATTTATGCTTTCTTTACGCGTAGCTCCGCTGCGAATATCCCTGTAAATTTGAACCTTTGTAAGAAACTTGACCTTGACCCAGATACGTATTCCGTATCTATTCCGCTCGGCGCAACAGTCAACATGGCCGGAGCAGCGGTAACTATTTCCGTACTTGCCTTAGCGGCAGTACATACTCTTGGTATACCTGTTGATATCTGGACTGCTTTGCTACTCAGTATTGTGGCTACCGTTGGTGCTTGCGGCGCCTCAGGCGTAGCTGGTGGATCGCTTCTGCTTGTACCGATGGCCTGCGCTCTTTTCGGTATCAACAATGATATCGCGATGCAAGTTGTTGGGGTAGGCTTTATCATCGGTGTATTGCAGGATTCCTCCGAAACAGCTCTCAATTCATCCACAGATGTACTCTTTACTGCGGCTGCAGATATCGCCAGCCGCAAAAAGAAAGAAAAGTCACAAGAGAATTTACAAGTTCAAGAAGAATTATAATAACAATAAACAAGGAGAAGCCGTCGGCTTCTCCTTGTTTATTGTTATAGATGTTTAAGGGCGAACAGCCATTTGGAATAAAATAGAAATATCAGCCGTGAAAATATGAGTTACATATTCAAGAATTTAAAAATTTATAAATACTAAAGGACTATAATTGCCTTTGTGGCTTATGGCACAGAGTTATAATGGGCGAGAAAAAGCAATTGTTAACCGAGAGGTGATATGAAAAGTTAATGTTTTTGCTGAAGTGCTGCTGAGTATTCGAAAAGAAAAAGGGGACTTATAATATGTTGAAAAAGTTTAGCCTATTTGTTGTAGCGATGATGTTATTAGGGTCTACTGTTTCCGCACATGGTTCAGAAACTGGGGTAACTGCAGACGATGCATTAAAAATGTTGATTGCAGGAAATCAGCGATATTACAGTGGTTTGCATGAGATTGTAGATATTGGGCAGGGGCGTAGAAATGAATTGCTTAAAGGACAACATCCTTCGGCAATTATTGTGAGTTGTTCCGATTCTCGCGTTCCTCCTGAATTAATTTTTGATAATGGATTAGGGGCTTTATTTGTTATTCGAACAGCGGGTGAAGTTGTAGATGACGAGGCTTTGGGGAGCGTTGAATATGCTATTGAGCATTTAGGCGTAAAATTAGTTGTTGTGCTTGGTCATGAAGATTGTGGTGCGGTAAAAGCGACTATAGCAGGCGAAAAGGTTCCATCTCATATCAGCGCTATTGCAAAAGCTATTGCACCGGCAGTAGATAAAGCAAAGACTCAGCAAGGAGATCTTGTTGCCAACGCGGTTAATAATAATGTTGATATGATTGTTAGTAAATTAAAGGCCTCAGAACCGATTATCAAAGAGGGTATAGCAAGAGATCATGTAAAGGTTGTAGGCGCAGTATATCATTTGGAAACCGGAAAGGTAGTTTTTCGCTAGTAAGAATATAATATTAAAAATTTGTGCGGTGTGTGCTTGACACTAAAATAATCACTCCCTGTTATGGTTTTATGATAACTGGGAGTGATTATTTTATTATGTCCGTAAAGGTAATGCTTGTGCGGTATTAGCTACGCGGCTGGAAAATTTTAAATAATAATTGCAATAATTGTTATTGAGTATTATAATAAGAAAGTAATAATGGAAATTGATTAATAAATATTATCAGTTTCAAAGAATATAATAGCAAAAGATTAACATTACAAAACGGTCTAATTATGGGGGGGTATTTATGTTTTATAAGACTACAGAACAGCACGAAACCTTGAGGGCGAAAATCAGAAAATTTGCGGAAGAGGAAGTTAAACCTATTGCCTTTATGTTGGATCAGGAAAATAAATTTCCGTCTGAAGCAATTAAAAAGCTAGCCGATATGGGTATGTTGGGGATTCCATATTCAAAGGACTACGGTGGGGCAGGGTTGGACATAATCAGCTATGCAATCGCTGTTGAGGAGTTATCAAGAGTGGACGGTGGTACAGGGGTAATTCTCTCTGCTCATACATCTTTAGGTACATATCCGATTTATGCTTATGGAACAGAAGCGCAAAAACAAAAATATTTGCTGCCACTGGCAAAGGGTGAGAAGCTTGGCGCATTCGCTCTAACGGAGGAGAATGCCGGAAGCGATGCCAGCGGTACTGAGACTACTGCTGTCTTAGACGGTGACTATTACATCTTAAATGGGGAAAAGATCTTTATCACCAATGGCGGTGAGGCTGATATTTACATTGTTTTTGCAGTTACTACACCGGATATAGGCAGTCGTGGTATCAGTGCGTTTATTGTAGAGAAGGGCTGGGAAGGCTTTAGCTTCGGACAACATTATAATAAGATGGGTATTCGTTCTTCGGCAACGGCAGAACTTATTTTTAATAATGTGAAAGTTCCTAAGGAAAATTTATTAGGTAGTGAGAGTAATGGTTTCAAGATCGCGATGTCAACCTTGGACGGGGGCCGTATTGGTATTGCGGCTCAAGCTCTTGGTATCGCCCAAGGTGCTTATGAGAAGGCGCTAGAGTATTCAAAAGAAAGAATTCAATTTGGCAAACCTATCTGTCAGCAACAGGTCATATCTTTTAAGCTGGCTGATATGGCGACAAAGCTTAGAGCAGCCAGGTTACTTGTTTACAGTGCGGCAGAACTGAAAGAAAATCATGAGCATTATAGTATGGAAGCTGCTATGGCTAAACAATATACTTCAGATGTTTGCCTTGAGATTGTAAATGATGCGCTGCAAATATTTGGCGGAAGCGGCTATCTAAAGGGGATGGAAGTTGAGCGTGCATATAGGGATGCTAAGATTTGTACAATATACGAGGGAACTAATGAAATTCAGCGTGTAGTTATCGCTGCTAATATTATCGGTAAGCTGCCGAAGACAGAGGAACTAGGTAAGGTTACTAAAAGCGGACCTGCCACGGGTGATCGTAAGAAAGTTATTTTCAATAATGGAAGTCCTGAGGAAAGAGTCGAGGCTCTTGTGAAAGCTCTTAAGGCCGATGGCTATGATTTCACGGTTGGAATTCCTTTAGATACTCCGATAAGTAAAGCTGAAAGGGTAGTCAGCGTAGGTCAGGGCATAGGGGAAAAGGAAAATATGAAGCTAATAGAAGCGTTGGCAGTTCAAGCCGGTGCAGCTATAGGCTCCTCCCGGCCGGTTGCTGAAACCCTTGGGTATGTACCAATAAATCGTTATGTTGGTATGTCAGGGCAAAAATTTAAGGGAAATCTTTACATTGCCTGCGGTATTTCAGGTGCAGGCCAACATTTAAAAGGGATAAAGGACGCATCTACAATTGTAGCTATAAACATCGACGCAAATGCGAAAATTTTTAAGAATGCTGACTACAGTATTGTTGGCGATTTAAGGGAAATATTGCCTTTGCTTACTGCTGCCTTAGACAACGGAAAACCTAAGACGGAGGCTCCGCCTATGAAGAAGATAAAGAGCGGCGCTCTAAAGAAGGCTGCACCAAGCCTGAAATATTACGTATGTAATGGATGCGGTTATGAATATGACTCTAGTGTGGGTGATCCTGAAGGTGAAGTAGTTCCAGGCACACTTTTCGAAAAACTGCCTGAAGAGTGGAACTGTCCTGCTTGCGGTGAAGAAAAGAGTATGTTTATCGAAGGCTGATTCCGCTAGAAAGTAAATATATTAAGGGGTTTGTAATGAAGGAGGATTAGTTCTATGTATTGTGTTAGAAATATAACTGAGGATCTTTATTGGGTTGGCGGCAACGATCGTCGCCTTGCCCTTTTCGAAAATATTCATCCCATTCCACGTGGTGTTTCCTACAACTCTTATCTATTGTTGGATGAAGAGACAGTACTCTTTGATACTGTGGACTGGTCAATTTGCCGTCAGTTCCTTGAGAATATTAAAGGAGTACTGGGTGATAGGACTTTAGATTATGTGGTAATCAACCATATGGAGCCGGATCATGCGGCGTGCATTGAAGAGATTATGCTGCGTTATCCGACGGTAAAAGTTATATGTACCGAAAAAGCTGCTTTATTTATGCGGCAGTTCGGCTTTGATATTAATGGCAAATTAATAGAAGTCAAAGACGGGGATACTATGTCTTTTGGAAAACATAATGTTGTATTTGTATCTGCGCCAATGATTCATTGGCCAGAAGTTATGGTGACATATGATACTACCAACGGTGTATTATTTTCCGCTGATGCCTTCGGTTCTTTCGGCGCTTTGGACGGCAAGCTGTTTAACGATGAAGTGAACTTTGAACGGGACTGGATTGATGATGCCAGAAGGTATTATACAAACATTGTTGGGAAGTATGGTCCTCAGGTTCAGGCTCTTTTGAAGAAGGCCGGTAATATTGACATCAAGATTATTTGCCCGCTGCATGGACCGGTATGGCGTAATGATTTCGAGTATTTGTTAGATAAGTATGATAAGTGGAGCCGTTATGAGCCTGAAGAAAAGGGCGTAATGATCGTTTATGGAACAATGTACGGAAATACAGAGGCCGCTGCCAATGATTTGGCAACAAGATTAGTGAAAAAGGGAATAACTAACGTAGTTATGTATGACGTTTCCCAAACTCACGTTTCCTATTTGATTTCCGAGACGTTCAAGTATAGTCATGTAGTTCTTGCTTCGGTAACCTATAACTTAAATATTTATCCACCGATGCTAGATTACATAATGGACATGAAGGCATTGAATCTTCAAAAGCGTAACTTCGTTCTTATAGAAAATGGGTCCTGGGCTCCGCAAGCCAGCAAATTGATGCGTAAACTATTGCATGATATGAAAGAAACAACTATTTTAGACAGTGAAATGACATTGAACTCCAGCCTGAAGGACGAGGATGACAATTCAATGGATGCTATTGCGGACAGCATTATTGAGTCAATGAAGTAATTTAAAACAACTAAGAAAACGGGAGGAATTATTGATGGGAAAATCATTTTTGGACGCTGTAAAAGCACGCAGAACCAATTATGCTATCAGCAATGAGCCTGTGATAACAGATGAGCGCATTCAGGAGATTGTGAGCGAGGCAGTGAAGCATACTCCCTCAGCCTTTAATTCTCAGAGCGCCCGTGTAGTGGTGCTGCTGGGCGAACAACATAGCCGGTTATGGGATATTGTAAAAGCCGAATTGAAAAAGATTGTACCGGACAAAAGTTTTCAAACCACAGAAGACAAAATCAATGGCGCGTTCCGCAGCGGATATGGCTCTATTCTTTATTTTGAAGACATGGCGGTGATTGAAGGACTGCAGGCGCAGTTTCCCTTATATAAGGATGCTTTTCCCATGTTTTCTAACCATTCGGCAGGCATGCTGCAGTTCGTCATTTGGACCGCTTTGGCGGATGAGGGCCTGGGAGTCTCGCTGCAGCATTATAATCCGGTCATTGATAATGCTGTTAAAGCCGAATGGAATATACCTGATAGCTGGAAACTATTGGCTCAGATGCCGTTTGGCAAGCCTACTGCCCCAGCAGGTGAAAAAGAGTTTCAGCCTCTAGAGCAACGCATGAAAGTTTACAAGTAATCTTAAAAGTCAAAAGGCACAGCACAGCTGGAAACGAACAAGTTCCCAGCTGTGCTGTGCCTGTAGTATCTTAGAAAAAGTATATCCCTTTGATTTTAAATATCATAGGGATATACTTTTTATTGCAGCGTCTACCTCGGTTAGTATCATATTGATAACTGGGTTAACGTTAGATTTCTTCCAAAGCAGTCCTTTGGTGATAATGTCACCATCTTCTACCTCGATTAGGCGGACGTTTGGATCAGTACTGAGGATATTATCGCGGTTTACCAAGGTGACGCCAAGTCCGGCTGCTACATATAAGGGGAGAGAACTGACAGATTGTACAAGACGCGCAGACAGTTTTTCAACGAACCTGGCAGAATTAAGATAATTGCTCAGCATCTGTCGCATGGGAGGAGCAAAGCTTTCGACTGAGATCATCATCAGTGGGAGTGTCTCAGTCACTTTGGCAATTCCACGATAGTCGATTTTTTCTAACTTAGCGACAGGATGTTGATTCGATATAGCCAGGTAAAAGTGTTCGGCAGAAATTGGTTTGCTGATCATGTCGGTTGGGAGCTTTTCGTCATATAACAGGGTTATAGCAATGTCTACGGAACTATCAACCAGCCCGTTATACAAGGAAAGAAAATCCCGACGGTTGATGCTGATATCGATGTTAGGAAATTTCTTTAGCAGTGCGCTCATTGCCGAAATAATTATATTGTCAAGTACTTGATCTTCAAGAAGGGCAATACTGAGCTGGCCAACAACACCGGAATTTACATCCCGTATTTCTTCCAGAAGAGTTAAGTAGTTTGGATAAAGCTCGCTGAGACCTCTGAAGAGTGCTTTGCCAGCCGGGGTGAGGCTAACGGTATTGTTGCTTCGGATAAATAGCTGGGCATTAAGTTCCTTCTCTATGGATGCAATTTGGCGGCTGAGGGAAGGCTGCGTGATATAAAGACGCTCCGCTGCCGCCGTAAAGTTTAACTGTTCAGCTGCACATAAAAAATATCTCATTTGATCTGTTGTCATGGCGTAAGATCCTTTCCATATCTAGGGATGATTCCATTATACATAGTACTTCCATCAGGAACAACACAAATTGTATGGGTGCCATACGCTTCGGCTATGGGCTAATGTAAATATTCGTCTGTTATAAAACTTAATTGTGCATTATGATGGAAAAAAATATGGAAAGGAAGTTGGGCTATGAGTAAGTACAACCATCTTTTGTCACCGATACGAGTAGGAAATGTCGTTTTGAAAAACAGGATGATCGCTTCCAATGCACTTCCCCATTTTTTACAAGGACCTGAAACCTTCCCGGCGGAGCCTATTATCAATCACCTTGCGTATCTTGCCAGGAACGGAGCGGCTATCGTCACTTTTGCGGACTGGGTAAACCCGCATCAACGGGAATCTTTCAACGAAGATGGCAAGCGTTTTCCGATGTTTGATAGAAACGATCCTAGCGTCCAGAACTATTTTTCACAGATGGCTGATGCCGTCCACTTTTATGGTTCCAAGATTTCGATTGCTATGATGCATTTTGGACCAAATGGGTATGGTGTGTGTGCAGAACCCCCCATGCCTAAAAATATAGGCCAGGATATGAGTAACGGCAGCGAGATTGAAAAATATATCGAACGCTTGATGAAAGGAGACATAGGCAGCATTAAGGAGATAACGGAAGAATTGCTTATGGAGGTGGTGGAACAGCATGCCGAACGGGCAAAGTTTTATCAGCAGATGGGTTTTGATATGGCAACCATCCACATGGCCTACCGATGGCCGCTTGCTGCCCAATTTCTATCTCCGCTTAGAAACAAAAGAATAGACAAGTATGGCAGGAGTCTTGAAAACCGGGCCCGTTTTCCACTGGCGATTTGCCGTCGGATAAAGGAAGTATGCGGAAAAGATTTTTTGGTTGAGGTGCAAATCAGTGGCAGCGAGAACGGTGGAATTACCTTGGAGGATACAGTTGCCTTTGCTAAAATGGCAGAAGGCCTTATTGATATTATTCAACTACGGGCAGGTACGGACACCGATTCTCATCCGACAGGCTATAATTCAGTTGAAGGGGTGCACTTAACCCTGGAGTATGCAAAGGCTATTAAGGATAGCGGAGCAAAAGTTTTGGTCGAACCTATTGGCGGCTATCAAAATCCCGATGAGATCGATGAATATATTGCTAGCGGAAAGATTGACTTTGTCGGCATGGCACGCGCTTTCCTGTGTGACTCGGATTATTTTAAAAAAATATACTCAGACCGGGTCGATGATATAGTACCGTGCATTCGTTGCAATAAATGTCATGTGCCATCAATGACCGGTCCGTGGTCTAGTGTGTGTTCGGTGAATCCAGTAATTGGTATGGCGCATCGAGTCAAACAAATGGTTTATTCTCCTGGAGAACCGCTGAAGGTAGCGGTTATTGGCGGTGGGCCTGCAGGAATGGAAGCTGCCATTGTTGCGGCAAGGCGCGGCCATAATGTAACCTTGTACGAGAAGAACAGCTATTTGGGAGGACAGCTTCGGCATGCGGATTTCTCATCTTTTAAATGGCCGTTGAAAAAATTTAAGGATTTTCTGGCGAATCAACTGAAAAAAGCGAATGTGACAGTAATGTTGAATACAACTGCGAATCCAGAAATGATAAAAGAAGGAAAATATAATGCAGTTATTGTTGCTGTAGGAGCTGAGCCTAACATTCCCAACATACCAGGTGTGGACAGTGCATTTGTACGGACAGCCTGCAGTGTCTATGGTGATCACGTTTCTCTCGGCAAGCGGGTAGTTGTCGTTGGTGGGGCCGAGACAGGGACTGAGACCGGTATGTATCTCGCTCAGAACGGACACGAGGTCAAGGTTCTTACCAGACAGGACAGGCTGGCAACTGATGCAACACCTATTCACTACGTTGAGAGCGTCCGTAACGCGTGGGCGAGCCTGGAAAATTTCAGTTATATAACAAATGCCAAAACGACTCGAATTACGAAAGGAAAGGTAATTTATCAAGATGTTGACGGCAATGAGCAAACTATCGAGTGTGACGATATTGTTCTCTCGGGCGGTATGAATGCCTTAAGCAACGAAGCCATCGCTTTCTTTGGCACGGCTAATCGCTTTTTTATGGTCGGTGACTGTGAAAAGGTGGGATGCGTTCAGTCCTCCATTCGAAGTGCTTTTGGTGCTGCTTCTCAATTATAGTATTAGAACGGGTTATTCATCGGATAAAGAAATTAACACCGGTTTTCCGGTGTTAGTTGTCGCTAAGGGTGGGGATGTTTTTTAGGTAGAAAAGGGTTAGGGCGACTCCCAGCATGGTGCGGCCAGAAAATGAGTTTAGGGAGATTCCCAGTAGTTTTTCAATGTTCTGTTTGCGGAAGATGATGGTTTTATAATGAACGAACAGCGCAGTTGCTACTTCCTGCAAGGTGTTGCAGAAAAGGATTTGTTCCATGGTGCAAAACAGATCGGTGTCGTTTAGCCTGTCGTATTCAAGAATTTTGCCGATGGTGTGGTCAATCAGCGTATCGCAGCTTTGTTCATGGATGTATTGATCCAAAACAGGCAGAAAGCAGCGGTCAAGAAAATGGTAGACCCCGGAGGGGCGTGCTATGGGGAGGGCGAGAACTGCGGTATTGCGGGCCTGGATATAGCGGTTGACAAAGTTTTCTATTTTGGGGTCATATTCAGCAATGCCAATGGTGATTTTTGTTTGGGGAAAATAGCCGCCGACGATTGTTGTTATGGTGCTGGCGTTTGCCAGTTCGAGTTCTTTGGCATTTGCGGGAGCGGTAACGGTATAGTCTAAAATGCCGATTCCGTGGGGTGTTTCCCAGGCCATGAACCCGGGTTGGGAAACTAGTTTATCAATGAAGTCTGTTCGTGCTTGTTTACGTGCGTCGCCCGGCAATAGGAAGTAGAAGGAAAAGGGGTGGGCGAAATCAATACTCAGTTTGGCCGCCTGAGTGAGGATGGTTTCAGGAGCGATGGCTGCTGCGGTAAGCAGCTGGTTTAGAAACTCGGTTTGCTTCTGTCTGATAACGGAGTGATCTTGTGCCGGAGTGCTGAGTGCAAGCCGCTTGATAGCGCTGTCCAGTCGTTTGGGGGATACCGGTTTCATAATATAGTCAATGGCGTTGACTTCGAAGGCATCGACGGCAAATTGCTGGTAGGCTGTAATAAAGATAATTTTGATGCTACTGTTTTGGCTGTATACTTTTTTGGCGACTTCAATGCCGGTCTGCTTCGGCATGTCGATGTCTAAAAAAAGCAGGTGAATATTGCCGCTCTTGATTAGTTCTAAGGCCTGATCGACATCGGTGAATGATCCAGCGATTTCAATGGTGGGATATTGGCCGAGCAAATGTTCTAATGCTTTCAAAGCAGGACGTTCATCATCCAGCAGTACGGTTCTCAGCATATTATAGGTCCGTCCTTTCATAAGGGATGGTTATGTTCACGATGGTTCCTGCATCGACTTTGCTGACAATTTCTAAACCGTGTCCATAAAGGCGCTTCAGGCGGCGGTTTATATTGGTAAGGCCTACGCTTTTGCCAATTTGACCTGCTAGCAGGTTGTCCAGCTTGTCTTGCGGAATGCCGATGCCGTCATCATGGATGGTGATGACAATATTGGAGTGTTGTCTGGTAACCGAGATGACAACGTTTCCGCCTTCCTTATTGGGCAGTATGCCGTGTTTAACGGCGTTTTCCACCAGCGGCTGGATTACTAGGGTGGGAATCATTACGCTGCCCGGCGGGACGTTGATATGGTACTGGCAACTGAGTTTTTCTTCAAACCGCGCTTTTTCGATGACAAGGTACGAATCGACAAATTCGAGTTCCTTTTCCAGGGTACTAAATTGGTCCATATTGCTAAAATTGAAGCTGCCGCGCAAATAGTCGCTCAAGGCAAGCAGCAATTGGCCAGCTTTTTCGGCATCCGTCCAGCAGAACGACAGGATGGTATTGAGGGCGTTATAGAGAAAATGGGGTTTGATTTGAGCCTGTAAAAAAGCAGTTTCGGCCTGAATAGTCTGGCTAACAGATTTTTTCAACTGGAGAAGGGTTTTCATGCGGGCTTTTAATTCATTGATGTCAAAAGGTTTGCTTAAAAAATCATTGGCCCCTGCCGCAAAGCCGGTCAGCAGGCTGGCGGCAGAGTGCTGCGCCGTCATCATCAGTACAGGCAATTCGAACAGCGAATAGTCTTCCCGCAGTTTGCGGCAGACCTCGTAGCCGGACATGACGGGCAGCATGATATCGAGAATAACAAGGTCAATGGTTTTGTTTTGGGCCAGTACTTCTAACGCCTCTTTGCCGCTGGCAACGGCAATGGCGGAATAATGTTCGGCTGCTGCAATATTGATGAGGGACTGTAAGTTGGCAGCATCATCATCGACAAGCAAAATGGTAAATTCACTATTCTGGGGAAAGAAGGCGGGGGTTTTTAGCAGCGGAAGGGGGAAATGGGCAACGGGATTAATTGACAAAATTGGTAGTGGTTGAGCGGTTTTTGGCTGAGTATGACTTACAGGCATGCTGAAGGTTAGGATAGAGCCTTTTCCAGGCTCGGAGGCTGCCCAGATGCTGCCGCCGTGAATTTCCACCAGATATTTTGTAATGCTTAGTCCCAAACCGGTACCGCCGTATTGTCCGCCGGGTGATGTTTCGAGCTGCGCAAAGGATTTAAAGATATCGGTGAGTTTATCCGGGGGTATTCCAATACCGGTATCGGTTACACTGATTTCTACCATATTTTCGTTTTGCACGGCAGAGATGGTAATGCTGCCCTGTTCGGTAAACTTGATGGCATTGCCGAGTAGGTTATAGATGATCTGGGTAAAGCGATTTTCATCGGCCTCGATCAGGGGAAGGTCGGCGGGAAGGTTGCCGTTCAGGGCGATGGGTTTGGAAAAAGCCAGATATCTGCTTACTTCCAATGCCGCCGGAATGACTTGGCGGATATCGATGGCTTGTTTGTGCAGGGAGATGTCGCCGTGTTTTAATTTTTCGTAATCTAATATGTCGTTAATGAGGTTAGCCAGCCGTTGACCGCTGGATACAATCAGTGCAAGGTTTTTCTTGTGGTTTGGCTGTAAAGTGTCGGCGGCGTTTTCCAGTATCGATTGGATTATTGAAATCATGCCGTGAAGCGGGGTTCTTAGTTCGTGCGAAGTATTGGCTAAAAACGCATCCTTTACTTTGTCTAATGATAAGAGCTTTTGGGACAGCGCTTCAACTTTGTCAAAGGATGCAGAAAACCGCTGGGATAGAATGAAGGACTGGACAAATATGAAGATAAAGCTGATAAGGGGAAAGATGACTCCATGTTTATTGTTGTAGATGTTCCAATGATATAAGGCGTCAAGGATAAAGGCTGCGATGGAAAATATAATGGTGCTGAACAGCAAGGCGGCGCCGGTTCTCTTTCTGGTGGCCGCTATCCAGGCGACATAGGTATAGTACAGGGCGACAGCGACAAGATGAAGTTCAATCAGCAAGGTAAAGTTTGTATAAAAACTTATGGGGGTCAGCAGAGAAATCAGGGCGAAAAGGGCGGATATGGCTACCAGGATGTTGCGTACCAGCTGTGAACATTCCTCCGGATATAGTTCATACATGAAGAGCGACAAAGCTGCCGAGGCCCAGTAAAGGGTTGCGTATTCGAAAAATATCATCCAATGGAAGCTCAGGGCTGGGAAGATACTCAGGATAACACATTCGCCGCGAAAGGCGATGAGGATGGCGAATAACAGCATAATCAGTACAAAATATAATTCGGCCCGGTAGTTGTAGCGCCTTTGTAAGAGGAAAATAGCGGCATGGTACAGGGCCATGATAGAAATAGCACCCAGCAGGAAGATATCGGTTTGCCGGTTTTTCTCGTGCCAGGCAGCGGTTTGCAGGGCGTTTCCCAGATAGATGGAGTAGCAAAGGCCGCCGCGGGCATAAGTATAGTTGGCTATTTGGACAATAACTTCAAACTCGTTGGCGTCGGTTTTGAAGATTGTCATTTGCGGCTTATATTCGGGAGAAAACGATTGGGCGTCGGTGCCGACGACGCCGTTCTCCGCTACAACGGTGTCATCGACCATGAGTTTGTAGGCGGTAGACATGGTGGTCAGTTTTAGTCCTTTAAGTGGATCGGGATTGGTAGCGGCTATTTTTATTTTTAAGCGGTAGGTGGCATATCCGTACCCGGGAGGGGATGCTCCGTCGATGGTATAATAATTCCACATGCTGGGGACAGTTTCGTAACTTTTACGGAAACTAGCGCCGTTGTGAAAGTCCTGGTAGGTGAGAAGCTGATTCCAGTAAAATTCCCATTCACCGTCCAATGGGACAATGCCGTTTTTCTCAAAATCCCAGCCGCTCAGATCCAAAACGCCTTGGCGGGCTTTGGGCGCTTGCGCGGTGGACGAGGGAAGTATGCTTAAAAGATAGACAAAAAATAAAGGGAGCAAAACCAGTGTAAGAAAAAGCACTGGTTTTTTATTTGCAAAATAGTTCATGGCTGCTCCTAGCTGGTACTGTTATTTTAACAGCAGTATACCCGGTAATTATAAACAATTCAAGCAGATCATTTGAGTTGTGTCGGGTGTGAGGTTTCGGCGGACTGTTTGGCGCCGATGCAAGAATTATATCGTGTAATAGCGATTTGGAGCGATAGATAAGTAATTTGAATAAGAAAAAGGATGAGGTGTCAAGCCGCGCAATTGCTGGAGTATTATCCAAATGGATAAAAATTTTTATCCACTTGGATAATTAACATCTAATGGTAAGAATGTTATGGTGGTAATAATTGATAAGATAGCTTCACTAATCAACAAAAAGTTGCATAAAACGACAAAAAATCCAAAATAGAATTAATTGATATTTTGGCAGGGAGAGGAAGCATGAGTCTAATAGAAAATGCCGCTGACGACAAACAAAAAACAAGCCAGGAACAGCAACCGGAAAAAAAGCAACCGGTAATGTTTAATGCCGGAGATATTACCGGCAAAACCGGGGTGGAAGGACTGGAATTCGATTTTAACTATGGGGCGCGGATCAAAGTGCCGGAAGGCAACTGGCGGGTCAAAATCATTGATCGCGACTCGGCGATTATGCTGTACGACGCGGCGGCCTCTAACGTGGTGGTTACCAGCACCAAGAAGTACTACGTCAACTTTCGCATTGAAGTGTACAAGGATGACAAGCTGTTTCTTGAACACAACTTGGACCTTAAAGGTAAAAAAGTGCTGATCAAATACCCGGTGGGGACGCTGGGCGATATCATCGCTTGGTTTCCATATGCCAGGGCATTTAAGGCGCGCCACGGCTGCGAAGTATACTGCGCTATGGCACCCGAACTGGCCGAACTATTCAAAGAAAGCTATCCTGAGCTTATTTTTATCGGCCCGGACGAGCGACCGGAAGAACTCTATGCCAGCTACTATATGGGCATCTTCTTCCCGTGCGATGACCGCAACCACCAACCGGTGGACTGGCGGATTGTCGGTCTGCAAAAGACCATTCCCTATATCCTAGGGCTGAAGGTGGAAGAAATCCGGCCGGTCATTACTCCGCAAAATACCGAACGGCTAATAAAAGAACCCTATGTCTGCATCGCCGCCCAGGCGACCAGCCAGGCGAAATATTGGACCAATCCGAACGGCTGGCTGCGGACGGTGGAGTATCTAAAAGCTAAAGGTTATCGTGTGCTGTGCATAGATAAAGAAATGTACCATGGTTGTGGCAGTCACTGGAATTTCATTCCCTACGGCGCTGAAAACTTTACCGGCGCTATACCCCTCCGGGAGCGAGTCAATCTTCTCTACCACGCCGACTTTTTTGTCGGTCTGGCCAGCGGCCTGTCTTGGCTGGCCTGGGCTGTTGGCAAACCAGTGGCTTTAGTTAGTGGCTTTAGCCTGCCGGTGACGGAATTCTACACCCCATACCGCGTTATCAACTATCATGTCTGCAACGGCTGCTGGACAGACAGCAGTATTGAGTTTGAACACAAAGATTTTACCTGGTGTCCGCGCCACAAAAATACTGATCGGCAGTTTGAATGCACCCGCTTCATTACGGCGGAGCAAGTGAATGCAGCGATTGACCGCCTGATGGCTGATCACAACCTAAACCCTAAACCGCTAAAGACAGAAGACCGGCCATATCACGTGGAACCAGATAAAGAAATGCCGGTCATAGCGGAGATGGAACCCGATGAGTGAAGCGGCGGTCAAGACAAGCAAGCCCAATCCCTATATGGTGTTCTACGACGGACCGCTGACATGCAAGACGGACATTGAAGGACTGGAATTCGATTTTAACCATGGCGCGCGGATCAAAGTACCGTCAGGCAACTGGCGGGTCAAGATCATCGACCGCAATGCTATGCTGACGCTGTACGACGCCAAAGCAGACAATGTATTGGTGACCAGCAGCAAAAAATACTATGTCAATTACCGGCTGGAAATCTATCGTGACGACAAGCTGGTCCTGGAACACGACTTCAATCCGAAGCGGCGCAAGATACTGCTTCAGTATCCGGCGCGGAGCATCATCGGCGACACGGTGGCGGCGTTCGGCTACAGCCGGGTATTTCAATACCTACATAACTGCGAAGTATACTGCGCCATGGACAGCAAGCTGGCGGCGCTCTTAAAACCAAGTTACCCGGATATTCATTTTATTGACGTTGGCCAGCGGCCGAGAAATATCTACGCCACCTACTACATCGGCTACTTTTTTCCTTGCAGTGAACGCATTTATCATCCAACCGACTGGCGGATTGTAGGGCTGCAAAACAGCATAGCCGCTATACTGGGATTAAAAGAGGAAGAAATACGGACAGAAATAAAGCAGGACAAGGCGGAACGAACTATCAAGGAACCTTATGTCTGCATCGCGGCGCAAGCCACCAGTCAGGCCAAGTACTGGAATAACCCGACCGGGTGGATGAAGACGGTGCAATACCTGAAAGACAAAGGCTACCGCGTACTGTGCATCGACAAAGAAAGAAATCACGGCTTAGGCAGCCGGTGGAACAGCATTCCCTACGGAGCTGAAGATTTTACCGGTGCCCATCCCCTGCAAGAGCGGGTCAATCTCATTTATCACGCCGACTTCTTCGTCGGGCTGTCGAGCGGACTTTCCTGGCTGGCGTGGGCGGTGGGAAAACCGGTGGTGATGATCAGCGGATTTACGTTGCCGATCAACGAATTTTACACGCCGTACCGGGTGATCAACTACCATGTGTGCAACGGCTGTTTTAACGACAGCCGGGTGGAATTCAGCAATCACAACTTCGAGTGGTGTCCGCGGCACCAAAATAGCGAGCAACAATTTGAGTGCACGCGCTATATTACCCATCAACAGGTGAGGGCGACAATCGACAGACTGATGATAGACATCGGACTAAACAATAAGTGAAATTGTAAGCGGAGAGTGGAGAAGAAAAGATGAGCAGAAGAAACTGCCAGAAAAATTTTAACAAGAAAAAGGCGTTATCGGTAGCGATGGCGATAATCAATGGAATCCAGGTGAATGCTCCTTTAGCCTTGCCATTGGCGGCCGCGGTACAGGATAGGGGACAATATTCTCCTACGGTGGCGGCAAGGATGGATGATGAGCCGGCAAGCCTGCTGGAGCGCGGCGGTCAGGCGGTGGACAGCCTGTTTTTCAGTACGGCGTACGCCTATACTTCTAATGTAGGCGGGACGACATCCGTCTCAGGAGAGACGGTGAGTAGCGGCGGTACGCAGTTAGTATATTCGGGCGGAAGTACGACAGATACGACGGTGAGCAGCGGCGGTGAGCAGAAGGTGTATTCGGGCGGAAGTACGACAGATACGACGGTGAGCAGTGGCGGTACGCAGAAGGTGTATTTGGGCGGAAGTGCGACGAGTACGATGGTGAGCAGCGGCGGTATGCAGCTTGTTTCTACGGGCGGAAGTGCGACAAGTACGACGGTGAGCAGCGGCGGCGAGCAGGAGGTGGTTTGGGGCGGCGTAGCGACAAGTACGACGGTGAGCAGCGGCGGTACGCAGTATGTGGCTGTAGGCGGAAGCGCGACAGATACAACGGTGAGCAGCGGCGGTATGCAGGAGGTTGGGTCGGGCGGAAGTGCAACAAATACGACGCTCAGCGGCGGCACGCAGATTGTATATTTGGGTGGAGTAGCGACAAGTACGACGATTAATAGCGGCAATCAGTATGTGAACGGGACGGCAAGCGGTACGGTAATCAGCGGCGGCACGCAGATTGTATATTTGGGTGGAGCAGCGACAAGTACAACGGTGAGCAGCGGCGGTACGCAGTTAGTATATTCGAGCGGAAGTGCGACAAGTACAACGATTAGCGGCGGTATGCAGCTTGTGTACGGAACGGCAAGCGATACGGAAATCAACAGCGGCGGACAGCAGCAGGTACTCAGTGGCGGAGTAGCGACAAGTACGACGATTAGCGGCGGTGGGCAGCTTGTGGTTTTGGGTGGAAGTGCGATTGATACGACGATTAGCAGCGGCTGGCAGAAGGTACTCAGTGGCGGAGTAGCGACAAGTACGACGGTGAGCGGCGGCGGTACGCAGGTTGTGTACGGAACGGCAAGCGGTACGGTAATCAACAGCGACGGCCAGCAGCAGGTGTATAGTGGCGGAGTAGCGACAAGTACGATGGTGAGCAGCGGGGGAACGCTGGTGCTGAACAGTGGCGGAACGGCGACGGAAGCGATAGTGTCGGCCGGGTATGTGCTGAAGGCTACGACTAGCGCGACGCTGGAAGCGACGGATGACAGCGGCAACGCGGTGACAATCAGCGGCGGTACGGCGACTAATGTGACGTTGAACAACTACGGGGAATTGAACGTGGAAAGCGGCGGTAGCGCGTCGTCAACAACGATTAATAGCGGCGGTTTTGAGATGGTATCTGCTGGTGGCACGGATTATAACGCAACGGTTAATGACGGCGGTTTGCAGTATGTGTATGGAACGGCAAGCGGTACGGTAATCAACAGCGGCGGCGAGCAAGATGTGTGTTTGGGCGGAAGTGCGACAAGTACGACTGTGAGCAGCGGCGGTGTGCAGGTTGTTTCAGCGGGCGGAAGTGTGACAGATACGACAATTAACAGCGGCATGCAGTTTGTGTATTTGGGTGGAAGTGCGACAAGTACGACGCTCAGTGGCGGCGGGCAGGTTGTATATTCGGGCGGAAGTGTGACAGATACGACGATTAACAGCGGCACGCAGTATGTTTACGGAAGTGCGACAAGTACGACGATTAACGGCGGTTGGCAATATGTGAATTCGGGTGGTGTAGCGACGAGTACGACGGTGAGCAGTGGCGGCGGGCAGATTGTATATTCAGGCGGAAGTGTGACAGATACGACGATTAACAGCGGCGAGCAGTATGTTTTCGGAAGTGCGACAAGTACGACGCTCAGCGGCGGTTGGCAATATGTGAATCCGGGTGGCGTAGCGACGAGTACGACGGTGAGCAGTGGCGGCGGGCAGGTTGTATATTCAGGCGGAAGTGCGACGGATACGACGATCAGCAGCGACGGCATGCAGGTTGTGGATAGTGGCGGCGTAGTGACGAGTACGACGATTAATAGCGGCGGTTTAGAGGTGGTGTCTGCTGGCGGCATGGACTATAGCGCGACGATAGCCAGTGGCGGTACACAGGATGTATACGGAACAGCGAACGGGACAGTGATCAGCGGAACGGGCGCGACGCAGGTTGTGGAAGCGGGCGGCGTTGTCACGGCGGCTGACATAAGTAACGGCGGTACGCAGAATGTGCAGGCCGGTGGTACAGCGACAGGCACGAAGGTGAGCAGCGGCGGTACGCAGGTGGTAGCGAGCGGATCGGTGGTGAGCAGCACCAGCGCGACGTCAGGGGGCACGATATGGGTGTTGTCGGGGGCTGAGCTGTACGGCACGACCAGCCTGGATGGCGGCGGAGTGTACATGGGAACATCAAGCGGCAGCTATACGGTAGACAACCTTGCTTTAAGCGGCGGGGCGAAGGTGGTACTGGCCTACGGCACAACGACAGGCAACAACCTGACAATTTCCAATCTGAGCGGCAGCGGCAGCTTTATAATTAACACAGACATAGCCAATGGCGCGTCGGATACTATTACGATAACTAGCGCTACCGGCACTTCAACCGATACCATCGCGGTTAGCTACGACCCGTCGTACGCAAGCGGCGGCACGACAGGCAGCGCCACCTTTGCTACCGTGTCGGGAGGCAGTGTGACATTTGCTGCCGGAGCGGCCGATTATGGAGCGTACAGCTATACACCAACGCTGACTTCAACAACCGATTCTCTCACCGGAGTGACGACATGGGCGGTGACGGCGTTGACGGCGAATGGGGCGAGCGAAACGGCCTACACATCGATGGACAATGTGCAGGGAAGCATGAGCCTGTGGCGGAATGAGATGAACCATCTGACGCGGCGGATGGGCGAACTCAGAGATGACAGCGGTAACGCGGGCGAATGGGTGAGAGTGTACAGCGGTCAGAACAAAATCAACGACAGCTATACCCGGGATGCGACTAACAACTACACCGGCATCCAAGGGGGCTATGACACCAAGATACGCGTGGCGGGAGGAACGCTGTTCAGAGGATACTCGGTGGGCTACATGGACAGCAGTGCCACCTACAACCGGGCCAGCGGCAAGGGAAGCATGTATACGGTGGGAGCATACGGCAGTTGGCTGGGAGACAAGGGGCAATACATCGATGTCATTGTCAAGGAAGGGCTGCTGCATAACCGCTATACCAGCTATTTAAACAATAGCTCAATTACGGCGGTCGACGGCGACTATAGCAACTGGGGAACCAGCCTGTCGGCGGAATATGGAGTGCGCACGCAACTCAAAAACAACTGGTATCTGGAACCGCAGAGCGAACTGACGGCCAGCCATATTACGTCGGCGGACTACACGACAAGCGACGGGACGTCGGTACATAATCAGGGCATCAACTCGCTGATCGGACGGCTGGGAATCACGGCGGGCAAGAAGACGGCGCGGGGGACGGTGTACGCGCAGATGTCGGTGCTGCGGGAATTCAACGCCAGCGCTGGGGTGACGATGTCGTCGGGAGGTCAGTCAGCGGTGGGCGTGTCGGAAAGTCTGAAGGACACGTGGCTGGAATACGTGCTTGGCTGGACGACGCGGCTGAATAAACGGACCAACGGCTACTTCGAAGTGAGTAAGACGACCGGTGACCAGGTAAGTACGCCGTGGCAGGTGAACGCCGGGATGCGCTGGAAGTTTTAGGGCAGTTTAAAATGAGCTAAGCCAGACAGCGGATACAAAAATAACCAATAAAAATAGTTGGCTTTTTAGCAAGGAAAAAGTCGAAGTGATGGAGAAATCAACAAACGGGTTATTGGAAAGGTGTCCGGATGGAATGGTAGCAGGGATTTGGCGCGAGTACCATGTCCCTGCTATTTTTATCTTGTTAACAGCCTGTAAGACTCACTTATATTGACATGAAAGGGAGTGATATGGTGCATTTACGAAGCAAGGTATTGCTGGTTCTGGCTTGTTTGTTTATCCAGACGGCGGTTGTGGCGGCTGCGCCGCAAATTAATTCGGAAGCGGTTTATGTGATGAATGCCGACAATAACAAGGTATTGTATGAGAAAAACGGGGATATAATTATGTATCCGGCCAGTACGACCAAAATAATGACCACTTTGGTGGCCATGAAGCATGGCGATCTGGATTCAGTTGTGACGGTGAGTTCGACCGCAAGCGGTGTGGAAGGCTCTAGTCTTGAGTTGAAGCCTGGCGACCAATTGACGTTGCGGGATTTGCTGCGCGGCATGATGGCTGTGTCCGGCAATGATGCCGCGCAGGCGGTAGCCGAACATGTCGGCGGAGGCTCTGCCCAGGTTTTTATTAACTGGATGAATGAGGAAGCTGCCGCACTAGGGGCTACTCATACTCATTTTTCGAATCCGCATGGTCTGCCTGATCCTGATAATCATTATACGACAGCCCATGACCTGGCGATTATTACCGCTTATGCTTATCAACAGCCAGGGTTTGTCGACTTTGTTAGCCACAAATATCAGACTATCCGTTATATCAATCGGGGGACTAGCGAAAAGGTAGAAAGTTTTAACGAGCTTTTAGAGGTATATCCCGGCAGCAATGGCGTAAAATCCGGCACTACACGGGCGGCAGGACAGTGCCTGGTAGCAGGGGCTAAACGCAACGGGGTGCAACTAATTGCGGTAGTGTTGAAAAGCGGCGACCGCTGGAAGGATGCCACAACTTTGCTGGATTACGGATTTGAACAAACTGGATTGGAGCAAGCTGCCGAAAAGGCGGCTGTTACAAAGTCGGCAACTACCGATGAGGCATCCGGGAAGAACGCTAAGCTTGGCAGTGCGGAGCCGAGCGGCACAGAGAAATCTGTACAACTGAAATCCGGTACAGCTATCAAACCAAACGGGGCTGATCAGGCGGTTAGCTACGCATATAACAGTCTGTTGGAATTTAGCGCCTATGGCGGCGGTTCGGCTGACGCAGCATATTTATCGAAGGCTAAGCTTTTTGGGATGACCGGCTATATCGGACCAGCCGTAAGATATGATTCGCACAAAACAAGTAAGACGACTGTTGGCGCACGACTGGCAATGCCAATTCTCGCCAATGAACCAAGCGGAGCTGATCAACCGGTTAGCTTCAATGCCGATAGGTTATTTGAATTTGGCGTCTATGGTAACGGTTCGGCTGACGCGGCGTATTTATCAAAAGTAGAAATTTTTAATAGTGAGAGCTATATCGGGCCGGCGGTGAAATATGATTCACATAAGGCAAGTAAGCTTAATGTTGGGGTACGGTTAACGGTTCCGCTATAATAGAAATTGCAGTTTTGAAAAGTTTGTCTTTAGAAGCCGTGAGGCTTCTATTTTTTTTGTCTTATTCGCATAATTGGATATTTGGAGTACCAATAGTACATGGTGAGCAAGATCTTTTGATCCATATAAGGAAATTCTCCATGAAAATTCCTTATATTGTTGAGCTTATTTTGTTTCAGATCTGTAGGATTTTTGTATGATACGTAGAATGAAGAGGATAAAGACAAACTACGCTCTTTTTGTATAAGGTTATATTTATGGTGAATTAGTAAAAAGGAGCAACTTATGCTATTATGTTATTATTCAGAAAGTTAAAAAATTGACAGGAAGTTAGAAAGTTAAATTTTTAACAATATCAAACAAATTGATTACCTAACTTTAAGCCAGTACTTGTCAGGAACTTCCTGCGAGTTTTCGGGGCATTTGCAAAGCACTATTACTTCTTCTTTGATCTCAGGTTGTACTCTCACTAAGAGATTCCTTCAGGCTGAATAATAAAGAAGGGGGGCTCTTGAATTAAGGCATGTACAATTTGCTCTGATCCAACCGGGACAATTCTGCAAATAATATACTTAAAATTCAGTTGTTTCTAAAATTACTGAATAACCAGAAATATTTTCCGTTCCAAGCTAATTTGATTGTTTTAATTAAAAAAACATATTTAAAAAAGTCCCAAACGATTTTAATTAAGAAGGGGGTGGTCGGTTTCAGCAATAACCATTTAGTAGCGTTCCATTGGTTATAATTCCGAGTCTAGAGTCTTTATTTCTCAGTTGCTGCATTTTAGAACCTTCTATGATCGATTACCGTAGGCATTGCAGTTATATCGGATCTATTAATAATTGCTCTGATGGTGAGGTAGTTCAAACTCTCAGTAATAGGTTAAACACTTATTTTAGAAGGAGTGACTAGATCAATGGAAATTGAAGTATACACACGGGCTAGATGGTTCATCCTTTTTGTAATGGTTATGGTAACAGCAGGGGCGCTTGGAGCGATGATTTCTGCTGCACCGTTAATTCCTACAATGTTTACAGAAATGCATTGGGACCCGGGAGCAACTATTGCTGCTACGATGATGGCGCATATTTTATTTTCGGCAGTGGCTTGCTTTGGGTTGAGCTTTCTTATTGATAAATTAGGCGCGATACGTTGCTGGATAATTGGGATCAGCCTTATGATCGTTGGTATGCTCTTAGTACCTGTTATTGCATATTCGATTCCCGGTCTAGTTTGTACTCGTGCGTTTACCGGAATAGGGAACGGTCTTATCTTATCCACGATTGCCTCGGTTTGTTCCCAGTGGTTTAAGTATAATGAACGTACTTATGTTGCAGCTTTCCAGGGATTTGCTGTTAACTTGGGTATCGGTACCGGAATGGTGGTTTCACCACTTATGTTTAAACTAGCCGGTAATTGGCATACAGCATTTGTCTATACATCTATTTTGCCGATAATTGGTTTGGTTTTTGCCCTTATTGCTTATTTCTTTGTTAAACCACCTGTTGACCATGCTGACGTTATTACTCATTCAGGTGGCTCCCACAACATTTCGAGAAACCTGAAAATAGCTTTTGGTTCTTCACCGCTATATATATTGGCGGGGATGTGGTTAATCGATGCATGGGCTCAACAGGCTTTCCAGGATATCGCACCTGCCTTTTATGCCTCACCCATCCCTTTGGGCTTAGGGTTTGACCCGCTAACTACTGGTGCATTGCTTATGTGGGGACCTTACGCCAATATGATCGGTTCTCTTGTCGCGCCGGTTATTACCGAGATGGTATTCAAGGGGTCGGCAAAACCGACAGTATTTATTGGCCTGTCTGTTTCGGCGGTTGCAATGCTCGGAATGCGTACGCTTAATGCCGACAGCGGTGCTTGGCTTGTTATACTTCCTATTATCATTCTCTTCTTCTCGGCCTTTGTAAATCCAACAGTTGTAGGTTATATTGCTAAATACTATCCTAATAATATAACCGGCAGACTTGGCGGATACTTTACCGGCTTTGGCTCTATAGGCGCAACCGGCGGTGTCGCTATAGGCGCGTATCTCCTTCATAGTTATAACTCATATATTCCTAACATGGACATATTATCCACTTTACTGGCTTTAGGTGCTGTTGTAGTATTATTTTTAAAGAAAAAACCTAACCTTAATTTTGACAAATAACATTACAACCGTGGCGGATTGGTATACAGCTGAGTATGCTTTGGTAAGAAAGTAATATAATAGAGTGGTTAGTAAAGAATGACCCCAATTCGCAAACGCGAATTGGGGCCACCTCAATATTGGGGAAACACCAGCATTAATGCTGGTGGAAAATCGAATCAGCCTATAAAATTTGAACTTTTTTCAAACTCCTACCAGTATATAGAAAGACTGGTAGGAGTTACTTTGTTTAAGAAGAAGATAATAGATAATTTGAATTCTTGATTTATCTCGTTAACCGCCGGTAAGACTCTAATTTATATCATTTATGGGGAGATGAATAGATATAATGAATGTAAATATTTTATTGTTTTCTGATTTTGAAACCTTAGATGCATTTGGAACGGTTGAAGTACTTGGACGTATGGAGAAATGTCGACTACGTTTTGTTTCAGCAAATGGCGGTATTATTAAAAGCAGTCAAGGAGTACCAATTGTAACGGAGGCTTTGGAAAATGTAGATTATTCAGGAATACTATTAGTTCCTGGTGGTCAAGGAACACGGCATTTGATCAACGATAATAAGTTTATTGAGAAGCTATATGACATTGCATTTCAATCTCAATATTGCCTTACGGTCTGTACCGGGTCAGCGCTGCTGGCTAAAACAAATCTGTTGAATGGTCTTAAAGCTACATCAAATAAACGAGCCTTTGATTGGGTTCAGTCAGTGAATTCCGAGGTTAAATGGATCAGTCATGCCAGATGGGTAGTCGATGGAAAGTTTTATACTTCGTCTGGCGTATCGGCAGGAATAGATATGGCTTTAGGCTTTATCTCAGATAGGTTTGGTATAGAAAAGGCTACAGAACTTGCCCAAAGCATTGAGTATATTTGGAATTCAAAGAAAGAAAACGATTTATTTGGCAAATAAATATGTACTATGTGATAATATAATATATGTCTTGCATTAAGCCGTAAAAAATATACTTACCTATAACGCTAAGACATTCTGTAAGAAAAGTAGGTGATACCCATTAATATACAACTGCGACAAGTACTTATTATTTCCGCCTCGGTCGGTGCCGGACATGATCAGGCCGGCTATGCGTTGAAAAAGGAGATTCAACAGCGATATCCAAATGTCCGGACTGAATTTGTTGACTTTATGGACAGCAAATATACGTTTAATAATTTATTGAAGGAAGTATATTTGGAAATGCTGGAATGCGCTCCAAGGCTTTACAATTTTGTGTACAAAATTTCAGCCCGGAGCGGGAACTCTACTAATAATACTAAGTATGTGTTGTTTAAGACCATGCAGCATCATATGAAAAAGTTATTTGCCCAATATCAACCAGATTTGGTAATCGGTACGCATCCCTTTCCGTGTGGTGCTGCTGCCCGAATCCGCCGGAGTGGGGGCAGCGCAACGCCTCTTGCGGCTATTGTCACTGATTTTTCATTTCACAACATGTGGTTTTTCCACGAAATTGACGAATATTTTGTGGCTACGGAAGATGTGTATCAGGCATTTGCGGCGCGGGGTATGTCTTACAGCCGGGTTCATGTAACCGGTATTCCAATAAAGCAGGAGTTTGGGCAAAATAGTGATGTAACTGCTATCCGGCAAAAATGGGGTCTTAGTGTTGATAAGCCGCTCGTATTACTTATGGGAGGCGGTCTCGGTCTTGGAGCTATTGAAGAAGCGCTGGTCAGTATAAATGAACTGGCGCAGCAGGTACAGGTGGTGGCTATTGCCGGTAAAAATAATGTTTTGTATGATTCGCTGTTAAATGTAGCTGGTAAAATGCATCAGCCGGTTAAAGTGTTGGGCTTTGTAGATAACATTTCCGAACTAATGGCTGTCTCGGACATTCTTATCACAAAACCTGGCGGTATGACTATTAGTGAGGCTATGGCAATTGGACTGCCGATGGTCTTTTATAAATCTCTTCCTGGGCAGGAGAAAGAAAATTCCCATTATCTGACCTCGCGGGGAATTGCCCTTGAGGCATCTTCACAGAGCGCTCTGGTTAAGACTCTTGGCAGGCTGCTGGCTGATCCTAAGCAATTGCATACTTTACGGGAACGCTCCAGGAAATTAGGGCACCCTCATTCGGCGAAGGATATCATTGATATTCTTAATTCCCGTATTGGAAATTTCGTAATTTAGGTTTTGACAAGTTTATATTATTGCAAGAATACCAGGTATTGTAATAATCGATAGTACAGTAGTCAAAAAAGCACATTGAGAAGCGGCTTCTTTGTTGCCATTATATTTTTCGGCAAAGACGCCGACTAAACTTGCTGTAGGCATTGCTACTAAAATTACACAGATATAAGCAAGATCTTTGTCGGCATTTAAAAGTTTAAGGATCGCAAAGCTTAAGAGGGGAACGATAATTAATTTTATTAGACTTAAATAGTATACAGCAAAGCCTTTAAAAACATCTTTTACCTCGATATCTGCAAGCATAGACCCTATTATAAACATTGAAATTGAAGTTGTCATGTTTCCTATGCTCTCCAAGGTTTTAAGTATTGGCAATGGGAGCTTAATGGAAAAAAGGAACAATATTATTCCTAATATAGTACAAATAAGGGGCAGGTTGACAAGATTTTTTCTTATGCTTTTAAAGTCCTTTTTATGTGTAAAGAGGGTAACTCCATATGTAAACATAATAATGTTAAACGGGATTGAAAATATGGCTGTGTAGAATACTCCTATGCTTCCAAATAAACCCTGAGCCAGAGGGAATCCGACAAAGCCGCAGTTTGAAAAAACCGTGGAAAAACTGAGAATAGTTTTTTTTGAAGGCTCAAAATTATAATATAGCAATTTGCTTAAGCCGATGAGAATAATATGGATTATCAAAGAATAAACGAGTATTAAACCAGCATTTTTTAACATGTCTATTGAGAATTCAAGATTAAAAGAATGAATAATCATAAAAGGCATTGTGATGGTCATTAAAATATCGGAAAGCCCTTTATTTACTTCATTGGTAAGGATGTTTTTCTTTCGTAAAACAATCCCTGCCAGCATCATGAGCGTAAGGATAGTGACTTGGTTTATAGCGGTATTCAAAACTGTTCGCCTTCTCTGTGTAGAAATTTAAAGCTTACCAAATATTATACTTTTATTTTTTCCAATATGCAATATATCGCATATTGCATATTGGAAAATCGCGAAGGCTAGTGTTATAATAATGGTTAATCGGGGTTAATGTATTTCTAAATTGACTTAGAGGGAGTTAGCATGCCAATACCGAAAAATTTTGTTGCGCTAGAACAGCCTTCTTCAAAAGAAATAGCGTTTAGACAAATTCTAGAATGGATTATTGACGGGACTTTTGCGCCTGGAGAAAAAATAAATGATATGGAATTATCAAAAGTTTTGGGAATAAGCAGAACACCGGTTAGAGAAGCGTTGCAGATGTTAGAAGCCCAAAATTTCGTAGAGATAATGCCTGGCAGAAAAACTATTGTAACAAATATTGATGAAGACGAAATTAAATTAATTTTACCTCCGATATCAGCGCTTAGTGCTGTAGCGTGTGAACTGGCAATTGATAAAATAAGTGACCAGTCAATTGATGAGCTAATGTCCCTGAATAAGCAAATTGAGCGCAATATCTACAATAAAAATTTTCTTGCAGCAGGCCAATATGATTTAGAGTTTCATGATATCATTTTAAAAATTGCAAATAATAAGTATGTTGACGGCATGCTTTCTATGATGCTTGCTCATATAAGACGTTTAATGTATAGTCAGCGAATAAATATTTCGTTGAATTCTGTTGAGGAACATAATCAACTGATCAAAGCCTTTAAAATGAAGGATAAGGCATTAGTGATCAAGTACTCGACAATAAATTGGAATCGTCCTTTGAATGAGTATTTTAAGTTATAATTGTAGCCCTTTGGGCAGTGATTGTAACCGAAAAAATTTAAAGTGGGGGATGTTAATATGAATTTTTTACAACTGGCGAAAGAAAGGTATTCTGTTAGAAAATTTAGCGATAAAAAAGTCGAACAAGAAAAATTAGACTTGATTTTGGAAGCTGGTAGAGTAGCACCGACTGCAGTGAATTATCAGCCGCAACGAATACTTGTTATTGAAAACGAAGAAGAATTGGCTAAACTAAAATCATGTACAAAGTATCATTTTTATGCTCCTTTAGCATTGTTGGTATGCTATGATTCCACAGCCAGCTGGAAAAGACCTTATGATAATGAAAATATGGGAGTTGTTGATGCTAGTATTGTCACAACCCAAATGATGCTGCAAATTGCGGAGTTGGGATTAGGCACTACTTGGGTAGGCCATTTTAATCCTGATAGTATCAAAGAAGCTTTTGAATTGCCAGAATACCTAGTTCCAGTAGCACTTCTTCCAATCGGATATCCAAGAAGTGATTCGACTCCACATCAATTACATAGCCAGCGTTATGATATTAAGGATACAGTTTTCTTTAATTCTTTTGAAGGTATAACCCAGGGAAAAAATGATGAAGGACACAACGACCATTAGTTAAAATGTTATATATCTTCAGAGGTTAACGCCAGGTTTTCTAAGAAATGAATAAGGGTGAACTACTATAATAAAACCTGCTAAGATAAATCGTTTGATTTTTCTTGGCAGGTTTTATTGACAAGTTCAGGGATTAATCTATGGAAAGTGATTAGAAAAGCCCAAGGAGGCAATATTTATGCTCGATGTATGCTTGTTAGGAACGGGTGGCATGATGCCACTACCTGACAGGTGGCTAACCTCCCTTTTGATAAGAGTTAACGGAAGAATGATTTTAATAGATTGTGGCGAAGGGACGCAAATTCCAATAAAAATGGTGGAGTGGGGTTTTAAGGCAATTGATGCTATTTTATTTACCCACTATCATGCAGACCATATAGGAGGATTGCCGGGATTGCTGCTTACTTTAGGCAATTCGGGAAGGGAAGAGCCATTAACTCTAATCGGGCCGCCAGGATTGAAAAAGGCGGTTGAAGGGTTGACGGTTATCTCGCCGGAGTTACCCTATAATTTAAGGTTAATTGAACTGGGAAATAATGAAAGCAGGGAGATCTGTGTTAGTAATTTTTATATTAGGCACATTTCCGTTGAGCACAATCTTCCTTGTGTAGCATATTGTATTGAGCTTAAACGGCAAGGCAAATTTGACGTTGAGCGTGCTAGGGCACTGGATATTCCAGTAAGTTATTGGAACCGACTGCAGAAAGGCGAAATAATAAGGTTAGAGGACAGGAGTATATCTCCTGAAATGGTTTTGAGTGATCAGAGGAAAGGGATAAAAGTTTGCTATTGTACTGATACAAGACCGACAGAGAATTTAGTTAACTTTATTAATGATTCCGATCTTTTTATTTGCGAAGGAATGTACGGTGAGGATGACTATCTTGATAAAGCTATACAGAAAAAGCATATGACATTTTCCGAAGCTGGCACTATAGTCCATTGCTTAAGCAGCCGGAAGAATATATTGATGCCGCGAGGAAACTTTTTGTAAATACTATTGCAGGAACGGATCTGCTTATAAAAACAATAAAGTTCTAACGCGGGATCAGGCGTTGTGTAATGTTGTTTAATTGGATAGCGAGGATTGATACGATTTATGAATGATGCATTTAACTTTACAGAACTTATGGTGCCATTATGGCTGATGTATCCGCATATTAGCAGGTATAGTATTGGCTGGAGAATGGGGTATGGCGAATCTTATGCAATGAAATTTTATGACTGGTTTAATGGCTTATCGGAAAAAGAGCAGCAACAATTTCAGAAGATGTTTCCGGAGCCGCGAAGCTGGCAAGGATGGTATGAGGATGAATATAGTGCGCATGAAGACATTTATATAAAAAGCTCCGATGACGAAGAAACGAAATATTATCTTGATTTATGTAAGAGTTATCAGCAAGGGAAAAAAATAGAGTTTTTGTTTTTCTGGGGACATCAGCCAGCGAAGGATGGAAGGATTACTAAGGCTTGCTTAAGTCAGTGGTGGGAAAGTGATTTTGTTGTTGACATTGATAAATACTGTTGTATGGAGCAGTACATGATGGCAGAAAAGGCAAGGTTGTTTCAGGATGACGCTGTTTTAGCTGATATAATGGCAAGTAAGCAACCTAAGCAAATAAAAGATTTGGGAAGGAAAGTCCGAAATTTTAATGCGGAGAGTTGGAATCTAAGGCGATATGAAATTGTTCGTGCAGGCAACTGTGCAAAGTTTGCACAGAATATACAATTACGAAATTTCCTTATAGAAACTAAGTATAGGGTACTTGTGGAAGCAAGTCCTTATGATAAAATTTGGGGAATTGGTATGTCAGCCGATGCCGATAATATAGAAAATCCTTTGTCCTGGAAAGGGTTAAATCTTTTGGGTTTTGCTTTGATGGATGTGAGAGATGAACTGATTAGCGTTTATCAAAACTATGATAAAGTTAATTGGAACAAGATTCGTAAGGAATTTAATGAAATATAGCGCCAAGTAATGGAGCCAATTTAAATCTTAGATGCAATAAGAATAGTAAAACCTTGTTCTGTTCCTTCATATTCGATGTTCATGCCTAATGTGGTGAACTGTTCTTTAAGCCAAATTATATTGAGGCGAAGTTTCTTGTAGCTGCTTTTGTGTAAATCCCAATTATTGTTGGATTTGATGTAAATTAAATCATGGACGACTACATACTCCGGTTGGTATTCCAAAAAAGTGGTCATGATTTTGGTTTTATCGCTACGGAGCGGAATAAAGCGATCAAGCCCTGTCAATTCTTGTGTCATATCTCGGTAGGTAATTATAAATCGACCACCGTGGTCAAGTATTGTCGTAACACGTTCTAAAAGGGTGATTATAGAATCAAAGGAATCTAAATGTGTTAAAGTATCCCCCATACAGATAATCACCTCGGGAGCATCATAAAAGTAATATTGATTAAAGTTAAGTAAATCAGCTTGGACAGTTTTTATTGTTCGGTTTTCACGATGAGTTTCTAATTCCTTTAGCAGCAATTGGCTATAATCGACGCTAAGTACCCAGAAACCTATATCAGCTAGAGCTATGGATTGGAAGCCGCTACCACACCCCAGGTCAATGGAGCGGGCATTCCCTTGTGGTAGTATTTTTTGTTTTTGGAAGAAAGTGATGTTATCTTGTACCTTAGACATATAATCACCGAACATCCATGTGTAGTGTTCAGCTAAAAGGTTTTCATAGTGTGCCTGTACATTATTCATAGCTTCACGTCCTATATTTAATTTCATTATTGAGAATACAATGATAGTAAAAAAATCCTTCCACTCAAAGCGTAATCCTGCTTTCTTCATGTAAGGGAGCAGGAGTTTTATTTATATTACAGATAGGAGAAAAGTGGAGCTGGTAGAATATATTTTTAAAGAAATATAATTGTAACGATTATTTGAATATGAGGCATGTATGAAAAGACACTATAAACCACTACCAATCTTATCAGAAAACGAAATTGAACGTATAATGTCAGATGGCAGTATTGAAGAACTAATTATTCTTCCGTTGACTATTGGAGAAAATCATACCCAATGGAAGTTTGCCCAAGATTTATGCATTAAATTATCTGAGCATCCTGATTCAAGGGTTAAGGCTAATGCGATATTAGGATTAGCGTATGTTGCTCGGACAAAGGGAAAGTTGGAAAAACATATTATAAAGCCAATTCTGCTTAAGGCTCTTCGTGAAGAAAAGGAATATAAATGGCGTATTAAAGATGCTTTAGAAGATATCAATTTATTTATGGGCTGGAATATTGGGGAAAAGCATGTTTTCGAGAGCGTTGAAATAATTGAATGTCAAACAAAGTAGTATTGTCCACTTAGGCCAATATGGTTCATTATTTGCACGAACATGCCTACAATCCAATAGAGTGGAACCCTTGGAGGGATGAGGCATTTAAAAAAGCAAAGCGAGAAAATAAGCCAGTGTTCTTTAGTAGTGGATATTAGTGCCATTGCTGGCATGTCCGAAAATACCCTCGTATGTACAAGCGAGGGTATTTTGCTGTCTACAATATTTCGGATGACCGGATTTTGAACTTTATTCCTCGATAAATTGGCTTAGTTCTTTGTTAAATTTATCGTGCTCGTCATAGAACAATCCGTGACCGCTATATTTAAACGATACAAGTTTGGAGTTTCTGATTTCTTCATTTTGGGCAATTGCCAATGGAAACAAACAAATTTTGTCTTGGATGCCATGAAGAATTAAAGTAGGCACGTGTATTTCCCTGAGATTATTAAATAAGCTTTCCTCGTTTAGCCAAGACTTCGCAATTGCAGCGGTGGACCAACCTGCTGCCTGTAGTCCCATTTGGAAAAACCAATCAGAAAAACTTTGAGTTACATGCTGAAAGAAAAACATATTGCCAAATCCCCGTAGCATTTCTGGACGATCATTATACGTGTCTTGAATGATTTTAATTACAGCTTCTCTTGTTAGGCCATGAGGAAAATATGGACGCTGAATAACGCTAGGAGCAGCTGCGGCAAAAAGGGCAAGTTTGGCAACCCCATATTCTTTGTGACGGGCCATGTACCGAACAGCAATTGCGCCTCCGGTGGAATGACCAGCGAGTACGAAATTTTGTAAATTGAGGGCTTCAACCACACAACGGATGTCGTCTGCCAATGTATCGTAGTCATATCCTGTCCATGGCTTATCGGAATTCCCGAATCCTCTTTGATCAATTCCTATACAGCGATACCCCAGTTTAGGAAGTTGATCAAACTGATATTCAAACATCCTATGGCTTGCAGGCCAACCATGGAGAAATAAGATTGTATTACAGCTCTCTGGATTAAGGTCTTCTACGTAAATCTTTACGTCTGGTTCAACGTTAATATAGAATCCCACTAAGAGCCCTCCCTAATTAAATCACGCAATTCTTATTATAAGTTATGTTAATCGTTGAAATTTCGTTACCTGTCGGGGAGGGCTCTTATACATTGCAAGTATGAAATACATAGGATGGGTTTTAACAAACTGGCGTGGCTAGAATTTCCACGTCAGTTTTGTACTATATTGGAAACAATATACCTTAAGTTTACTTGCAATTTGGAGGAGGTTCTTTATGGAAAAGAGCTCAAACCGTCTCATAAACGAAAAATCTCCATATTTACTCCAACATGCCTACAATCCTGTAGAGTGGTATCCTTGGGGTAATGAAGCGTTTGACAAGGCCAAGCAGGAAGATAAGCCAGTGTTTCTCAGTATTGGCTATAGTACTTGCCATTGGTGCCATGTGATGGAACGGGAGTCTTTCGAAGCCGAGGATGCTGCGGCGGTATTGAATGAAAATTTTGTGGCGGTGAAGGTGGATCGGGAGGAACGCCCGGATGTGGATGCAATATATATGTCGGTGTGTCAGGCGCTGACAGGGGCGGGAGGCTGGCCGCTAACCGTGATTATGACTCCTGATAAAAAGCCCTTTTTCGCCGGTACATATTTTCCTAAGCATAGTACTGGCGGTCGTCCTGGGTTAATGGACATTTTGGCGGCAGTGACTTCGGAGTGGAAGAAGGATAAGGCGCGGCTGGTGAATAATGCCGATGAGATTACTGAGGCCATTGGCTCAAGAGCGGCGCGGGCTAATGGCGGGAGCGGCAAGCTGAATAAGGAGCTGTTGGATGAGGCTTTTTCGCAGTTGGAAAAGGTGTTTGATTCCAGCTATGGAGGGTTCGGAACCGCGCCGAAGTTTCCCACACCCCATAATATGATGTTTCTTCTCCGGTATTGGCGGCGGACAGGGAAGGAGAAGGCGCTGGCGATGGTCGAGAAGACGTTGGAGGCTATGCGCCGGGGGGGGATTTACGACCATCTGGGGTATGGGTTTTCCCGCTACTCGACTGACCGCCGCTGGTTGGTGCCGCATTTTGAGAAGATGCTGTATGATAACGCCCTGTTGTGTTATACCTATTTGGAGGCTTATCAGTGCACCGGAAACCGTGAATTTGCTAAAACGGCGGAGGAAATACTGCAGTATGTGCTGCGAAATATGACTAACCATCAAGGGGCTTTCTACTCGGCGGAGGATGCAGATTCGGAAGGCGAAGAAGGAAAGTTCTATGTCTGGACGCGGCAGGAGATTATGGAGGTACTCGGTCAGGAACGGGGAGAGGTTTTCGCTGATTTTTACAATATAACACCTGAGGGCAACTTCGAGAATGGTGCAAGTATTTTAAATACAATAGATGTAAATTTGCCGGAGTTTGCACGAAAAAAGGGTATGAGTCAGGAAGCAGTTAAAATTATGCTTAGTCAAGGCCGGGAAAAGTTATTTCAACTAAGAGACAGTCGGGTGCATCCTTTTAAGGATGACAAGGTGCTGACTTCATGGAATGCCCTGATGATTACGGCGCTGGCGAAGGCGGCTAAAGTCCTGGATCGGCCTCAGTATGCCGCCGTTGCCGGAAAAGTGGTGAAGTTCATATACAGCAATCTGATGCGCGAGGATGGGCGTCTGTTGGCAAGATATCGCGCCGGGCAGGCGGACTTTCCGGCTTATCTTGACGATTATGCTTTTTTCTTGTGGGCGCTGGTTGAGTTATATGGTGCTACCTATGCAACAAGCTATTTGAACAAGGCGCTTGCGCTTAGCGAGGAGCTTGAACGGTTGTTTTGGGATGACAAGGAGAATGGGTTTTTCTTTTATGGTTCTGACGTAGAAGCGCTTATTACTAGACCGAAAGAACTTTATGACGGGGCGCTACCGTCAGGAAATTCAGTGGCTGCTTTGGCTCTATTAAAGCTGGCTCGCCTGAAAAACAGCAAGAAGCTGACGGATTTAGCCGAAAAGACGCTGATGGCGTTTCAAAGCACGACGGAAGCTTATCCTCAGGCTTATACCTTCTTTTTGCTGGCGGTGGATTATCATTTAGAGCCGCCGCGCCAAGTGGTGGTTGCTGGCACCCGGGGCGATACAACAACTGAGAAAATGCTGCGGATACTGGGCGCAAGTTTTTTGCCGACGACTGATGTTCTTTTAAACGACGGTGATAATGCCAGCATGATAGCTGAACTCTTACCGCATATTGCTGATAAGGGATTGGTGGAAGGCAGAGCGTCAGCCTATGTTTGCAATAATTTTGCCTGCCAAGCGCCTGTCAGTGAAGTCAAGCAGCTTGAGGAATTACTATAACAACTAGCTTTAATCGCGGTTATGCCCTTCTGTGTGTGGGGCTATTTTTTTTGCGGCGGCGAATGAATTCCTGTGTAGGACTTGACCACAGCTGTGATTATTCTCATAATTGGAGTAAGACTAAATCAAGGCTGATTTTAAGCAGGCCCGGGATTCCGCTTAAAATATAGGAGTGATTTCATGCATATATTATTGGCCGAAGATGATCGCCGCTTGGGTAATTTAGTTCATAAGCTATTATTGAAGCAGGGAATGCAGGTTGACTGGGTTGTTGATGGTGAAGAAGCGTTACACTACATTCTAAATAATAGTTACGAAGTAATAATCCTTGATTGGATGATGCCGGAAAAATCAGGCTTGGAAATTTGCCAACAGTTGCGGCTTAGTCAATATCAAGGTGGCATCCTGATGTTTACGGCGAAGGATGCTGTTGATGATTTAGTTCAGGGATTGGAGGCCGGCGCGGATGACTATCTTGTTAAGCCATTTGAGTTTAAGGAACTGTTAGCTCGTATTCGTTCTGTTGCCAGGCGAAGTAAAGTAACCCTGAAAGATGATATTATTAAAGCCGCTGGTTTGGAGCTTAACAGGTTAAGCAAGTCAGCAAAACGCGGGACTAGAGAGCTTAATCTGACCAGCCGGGAATTTCAACTGCTTGAAATACTGGCTGATAATTGCGGCCGGGTGTTGCCGCGGGAGGTGTTGCTTGACCAGGTGTGGGGTTGGGATAACGCTATTTCTCCTAATAATCTGGATGCTTTTATCAGGCTCTTACGGAAAAAGGTTACTCAGCCCGGCGAACCAGAATTAATTCATAACATCCGGGGGGTAGGCTATAAATTGGAGGAGCGAGATGCTATCCAGAATTCGTAATAAGTTGACTGTTTTATATACCGCAGTTTTTGGCGGGTTCCTTTTTGCGTTTATTGTAATAGTCAGTATCGGGATTCTATGGAGTGTTTATCGGGAACGGGTTGAGGAAGTAGAAGTATTAGCCGCGCGAATAGCTAAAGAACAGCGTGAAGTTATCAACCAGTTCGATAAAGAACCAAATGGGGAATTAACCCAGTTATCGCTTGAAGCGGACTATGATATAAGCGGCCAGGTATTTTATTATGTATTGGATCGTAGCGGCCATCTAATAAAAGCGGATCAGCCGGTGCCCATACTTAGGGACTTTGTTTTTTCAAAAGTTGTTAATTGGGAGTCGGTACAACCTACCAGCATTTTTACGGTATCATTGGCAAATGCTGAAGACGCGGCAATTATAATGACTGAACATAAGGTATTTAAAGACGGACAGTTTATTGGAACGGTATATTTAGGAAAGGATTTGACCGCCTATTTTCTCACCCTGGAGCGCAGTGCTGTCGCTATCTTAATAGCAGCTGTTGTATTTATTTTTTTGGCTGCTTTTATGGGTTATCTTTTAGCTGGCCGGGTTCTAATACCAATTGAAGCGTCAATTAACAGACAAAAACAGTTTGTTGCCGATGCTTCTCATGAACTAAGAACCCCGCTTAGTGTATTGCAAACGTCAATAGAAGCAATTGAATTGGATGAGGAAAACAAATTGTCGGTTTTTTCCGAGCAGATATTAGTGGATGTAAAGGAGGAATTTTTGCGAATCAAGCGTCTGATTAGCGGCTTATTAACGTTGGCCAGAGCTGATGCCGGGACTGTTGTTCTAAAAAATAAAAGCTTTTTGCTTAATGAAATAGTTGATCAGGTTATGCGGTCGCTAAAAGTGGCGGTAGAACAAAAAAACATTGAACTAAAATTTATAATGCCGGAGGTTTCGCAAATGACCGCCGATCAGGAACGTATCGGACAGCTTATGTATATCCTTGTCGAAAACGCCGTAAAGTACACTCCTGAGAACGGGGCGGTGACAGTTCAGATTGATCGAGCAGAGTGCTCCGGCGCAGCGTATGTAAGATTATTGGTTCAAGATACCGGACCAGGTGTTCAGCCGGAAGACCGGGAACGGATATTTGAACGGTTTTTCCGGGCTGATAAGGCCAGATCCCGGAATACTGAAGGTATGGGGTTAGGTCTGTCTATTGCCAAGTGGATTGTTGACGCTCATCAAGGCCGTATCTATGTGAAAAATAACCCTGGAGGAGGAAGTCAGTTTATTGTCTTAATTCCGCAATAGAGGAGCCGACGATTTGTCTTTCAGTGTATTTTCATTTTTCTCTGCTAAAATTAGCGGAGAATTTTTTTTTTATGCGGTAGCAAATGGCGGCTTTTATGCCAACAATCATCTGCGCCTGGACCGGAAGCTTAAAACATCGCTTGATAACTTTTGGCAGGAAACCGGCGGCAAGTTGAGCGGTGATCAACGTTTTTATGAATTGCCGCTTGAAGAGCCAAGGAAAACACTAGCCGAGGTCGAGTCTCATAAACGCAATCAATATCGAAAAAGGTTTGCTGTTTTAGATGCTATTACTATGAAGATTACCAATAATCTACAATCGGTGTTAAAGAAAGCCTAGATTAAAAAAACGCCATTATGGCGTTTTTTTAATCGGGCGAGTATATGACCAGCCTAGTCTTTTTAATCTAATTCTAATTTTTGTCTAATGATCGTGTAATGTATTTTCAGTACTATATTCTGGAGCAAGCAAGCGGGGAGCTTGAATTATTTGTACGGGAGGGTTTAAAGTGGGCTATAGTAATGTAAAGTTTGCCCCTAATGTGAAATTTTTAGTGACTGGAGCGGCTGGATTTATTGGAACTAATTTGGTTGAAGCGCTGCTTAATAGAGGTTATAAGGTACGGGGACTTGATAATTTCGCTACAGGAAGAAAAGAAAATGTGGCTGAGTTTATCGATAATCCACAATATGAGTTTATTGAAGGTGATATCAGAGATATTGAGACATGCAAAGCGGCGTGTGAAGGCATTAGTTTTGTACTCCATCAAGCAGCTTTAGGGTCAGTACCGCGGTCTATTGTTGATCCTTTAATTTATGAGGATAACAATATTAAAGGTACGTCCAATATTTTAGAGGCTGCAAGAATGGCGGGGGTGCAAAGGGTTGTCTATGCATCATCATCGGCGGTTTATGGTGATTCAGCAAAGCTGCCTAAGGTAGAAGGTGACGAAGGCAATATATTATCGCCATATGCATTAACCAAAATGGTAAATGAACAATATGGCAAGCTTTATACTGAGGTTTACGGTCTGGAGTGTATTGGGCTTAGATACTTTAATGTGTTTGGGCGCAGGCAGAATCCTGATTCACAGTATGCGGCGGTAATTCCTAAGTTTATAAAGGCATTGAAAACAGGCGGGAAAGTTGAAATATATGGCGATGGTGAACAATCTCGCGATTTTACGTATATCGAAAATGTTATTGAAGCAAATTTGAAGGCGTGTGTTGCACCGAAAGAAGCTTGCGGACAGGCTTATAATATAGCTTTTGGTAAACGGTTCACGGTGAATCAGATGTATAGCCTGATGTGTGAGCAAATGGGCATAACTTATGCTGCAAGCTATGCGGAACCACAACGGGGAGATATACGGCATAGTCTGGCTGATACGGCTAAAGCAGAAAGGTTGTTAGGGTATAATCCTGACTGGGATTTTACGCAGGGGTTTATTGAAGCTATCAAGTGGTATAAGGCATTTTAATCTAATTCTAATTTTTGTCTAATGATAGTGTAATGTATTTCGGCTACTATATTCTGGAGGTGGAACTTGATTTTGGAGCTGGATTTGAGTATCTTGGCCTGACTTTTAAAATGCATATGGTATTATTTGGAGGTTTTTAGATGAAACGCAGCCCAATACTAATAGTTTTTTTGGCAGCCGCTATTTTTTTTCTCTTATTCAATTCGCAAATTCCGATAATGGATCCGGTTGAAGGAATTTATGCGTTAACTGCCAAGGAAATGCTGGTAAGCGGAGACTGGCTATCACCGCGTATTTACGGGCAGTTTTGGTATGATAAACCAATTATGATTTATTGGCTTATTTTAGGCTGCTACAAAATATTCGGCATTAATGAATTCGCCGCAAGATTTTCGTCAGCTATCTTTAGTGCCTTAAGTGTTGGGTTGCTATACTGGTTTACAAATCGAATATATAAAAACACGCGAATAGCGCTTCTCGGCGTTTTAGTTATGGTTACTTCACTTGAATATTGGCTTCTAGCCAAAATGGTAATTACGGATGCGGTATTATTCTTTTTTTCGAGTTTTTCAATGGTTGCTTTCTATTTAGGACTCTTGAACCAAGGCCGCAAATGGTACGCAATTGCCTATGCTGCAGCGGCGCTGGCGGTACTGACGAAAGGTCCGGTAGGTATCGTATTACCAGGATTAACAATTTTCAGCTATATTGCAGTAACGCGAAACTGGGGAATGCTAAAAAGGCTATTTCTTATTCCGGGAGCCATTGTTTTTCTTTTGGTGGCAGCGCCATGGTTTATATATATGTACCAGGTACATGGAAGCGACTTCAGCAATACTTTTTTGGGGTTGCATAATTATGTTCGGGCAACAGTTTCGGAACATCCCAAAGACAATGTGTTTTATTATTATTTAGTGTTGTTTCCGCTGAGTATTATGCCATGGACAGGCGTGTTTTTGCGGATGACTGACGGTATAGTGAAAGAATTTAAAGCGCCGCATGTTGCTTATTTGGTTGTTTGGCCTGCAGTAACGATTATCTTCTATACGGCAATGGCAACAAAATATCCAACATATGTTTTTACGGCGATATTTCCTGTGGCAATCTTAGTTGGCAGATATCTTGACAAAATGTTAATCAGCAAGGGACGAAAACAATGGCTGTGGTTAACCGTGCCGGTAATGCTGATGCTCCTATTCTTTGGCGTGGGGGCTAAAATTTTGGCGAGTGAGCATGATTGGAGAATACTCTATGGGTTAACCGCAATAGCCTTTGTAGCGGTCCTTGGGGCACAAATCAAAGCTAGCGGTCATGGAATAATTAAAATTGTTGCTGGAATGACAGCTATAGTAATCCTGGTATTAAACAGTCAGGTATTTACATTCTATGCGGATATGAGGTCAGCGAAAAACTTAGCTCGCTCCATGCCTGAGCAAGGAGCAACTGTGGCTTCATATGTGGAATATCCGGCATCCGCGGTTTTTTATAGTGGCTATACTATGCCCAAATTAGTTGATAATACTGATGAACTTACCCCGAAAGGGGCTTGGGCCGGCAAATATATAATGCCAGCCGAGACAATTACAGACTTTAATCATCAGACCAAGAATATTTCTGAAACGTATGTAATTGTTGGGCGGCATGAACTAGCCAGATTTGAGGCGCTGGATATGGCCAAAGAATTTGTTCCGGTCATGATTCAAGCTAAAGCTGTTTTATATAAAAGAAGTCAATAAGATTATTTTAATCCTATTTTAATCTTTTTTTAATCTTTGTCTAATGGCAGTGTAATGTATAGCGGCTATTATATTCTTGTAGCAATAACCGGAGGAGAAATTAATAATTAAAAGCGTATTGATTTCTATGATAAAATAACAGCGAACGGAGGGTTTTGCCTGTAAGCGAGATATGAATCTTCCGTTCGCTTTTAGATATATTTTGTTGAAAGCCGAAGGTGGATAGGTGTGGAACAGTTTTATGCATGGATTGTTCAAAATATAGAGCTTTGGGGTTATACAGCAATTATTATAGGTATGGCAATGGAAAGCGCATGTCTGCCTGTTCCAAGTGAACTAATCTTTGCATTTGCCGGTTACCAGGTTTTTTTGGGAAGAATGGATTTCACATCTGCGGTTATTGCCGGGGTTGTGGGAGGTTTGCTTGGCTCAATAGCCGCCTATTGGGTCGGTTACTTTGGCGGTCAGCCGCTTGTGGAAAAATACGGGCGGTATATGTTTATTTCCAGGCAGCAGGTTGCGAAAGCTCAACGCTGGTTTGACCGGTATGGGCTAAAGGCTGCTTTTTGGGCCCGGCTGTTACCAATTGTTCGAACTTTTATTTCATTGCCTGCCGGGTTTGCCAGAGTTCCCTTTATAAAGTTTATGGTTTATACTATTTGCGGTTCAGTGCCATGGACAATTGGTCTGGTCTATGCAGGCATGTTTCTCGGCGAAAGCTGGCGCGAGGTTGAAACCGTTGGCCATGAGGCAACTATACTGTTTGGGGCTGGCTTAGTATTATTGGGTATAATGTGGGTGAAAAAGCATCGAGTAAAGGGTTCGTAATTCAAATACCCCAAAAAAACAAGGCAAGGGCTGAGAATGTGACAAAGCGTGTTGGACAAACTGGAACTACTATGTCGGGCAGTCGGCTATTAAAGGGAACTTTTATACTGACGGCTGCAGGTATAGTGGTTAAATTTATTGGCAGTTTAAATTGGATCATATTATCTCGCGTATTGGGCGGTGAAGGCATTGGTATTTATCAGATGGCCTTCCCGCTATATTTACTAGCCTTAAGCGTGTCTTCGGCAGGCATTCCGGTAGCCATTTCAATTATTACTGCCGAGAAACTAGCTTTTTTCGACTACCGGGGAGCGGCTCGCACTTTTAAAATATCGCTTGCATTATTGGTTATAACTGGTTTGGCAATGAGTTTGCTCTTATACTTTGGTGCCGGCTGGCTTATAAAGTATCAGATTATTCGCGATGGACGGGCGTACTACGCGCTGGTTGCTCTGTCGCCAGCTATATTTTTAGTAACCATACTTTCCAGCTTTCGGGGTTATCTTCAAGGCTGGCAGGTAATGACTCCAACTGCTGTTTCGCAAATTGTTGAACAGTTATTTAGAGTAGCCACAATGCTTATTTTTGCAACGCTTTTGCTGCCGCGTGGGTTAGAGTTTGCCGCCGGAGGAGCCAGCTTAGGAGCTGGAGCGGGCGCGGCGGCGGCTTTATTGGTATTAATCTGTTATTTAAAAAAAATGGTTAACGCTCGAAGTCAGAGCAAGGAGCGTAGCCTTGTTCAAGAAAGCACTGCAAGTATTATCAGGCGTATGGCCAAATTGGCCATACCTATTTCACTTTCCAGTATCATGTTGCCGCTTGTGGCAAACTTAGACCTTCTTGTAGTGCCGCTGAGGCTGGAACATGCTGGCTTTTCAGTGGCGCAAGCTACAGAACTATTCGGCTATTTAACAGGTATGTCTGTGCCATTGGTTAATTTGGCGACAATTTTTACAGCAGCGCTGGCAACAAGCCTTGTACCGGCCATTTCTCAGCTGTATTCGCTGGGGGAAATGCAAGAAGTTCTGCAACAAATAGCTGGAGCGATGAGGCTTGCGAATATTACAACGATTCCTTTCGGCGTGATTCTTTTGGTCCTTGGCCAGCCGATTGTCAGTGTGCTTTACCATGCTCCGGGAGCAGGCGGGGCCACACGGGTTATGGCAGCAGGAGTATTTTTACTTGGTATTCACCAAGTCACAACCGGGGTTTTGCAAGGCTTAGGACGGACAGCAATTCCGGTAATAAACATGGTTATTTCAGCAATATTTAAGGTTGGCTTAACCTGGGTACTTACAGCAATGCCTAACCTTGGAATCCAGGGGGCGGCGTTTGCAACATTGGCGGATTTTGGTGTTGCAGCAGCCCTGAATTTGTATTTTATTCATCGCTACACCAGGTTTTTTATTGGTGGACGGGAGTTGTCAAAGAATATTGCGGCAGGAATTCTAATGGCAATAGTTATGCACTTTGGGTATGGGCTACTTGTGGCAGTGCTGATAAATCCGTTGCTTGCCATCGGTATGACTCTGTTATGTGGTGGTTTGGTTTATGGGGGCATAATGTTTGTTTTGGGGGGCATAAATAGTCGCGATATAGCCAGAATTCCTTTTATTGGCACTATGCTGAAATAAGTTGATGATACTTTTTCTTTTTAATATGCTAGCAAAATAGGCTTGAGTATGGAGGCGAAAGGGTGCAAGACAGGAAAAGGTTTTGGCTTATGTTATTGCTGACAGTAATAACGATTTTTGTAAACATTGGCAGTATTCCGCTCTTAGATCCGGACGAGCCGTTTTATGCCGAGACTCCCAAGGAAATGATGCTGGTTAATGATTTTATTTCTCCCCGAATATACGGCGATTTTTGGTATGATAAGCCGCCGATGTATTACTGGCTTGTTGCTGGAAGTTTTAAGGCTTTTGGCGTCAGTGAATTTGCTGCGCGGTTTCCTTCAGCGTTGTCGGCAGTATTATGTGTAGTTTTAGTGTATTGGGCAATGGCGCGTATTTTTAATGAGCGAGCTGGGATAATAAGCGGCTTAGTGCTGGGAAGCGCTGTTGAATATTTTTATTTAGGGAAAGCGGCGGTGACCGATAGTACTCTAACGCTGTTTTTAACAGCTTCGCTGGTTTGTTTTTTAGAACGCAAAGATTATTTATTTTATATCTTCTGCGCGCTAGCGACTTTAACAAAAGGACCAATCGGTTTTTTGTTTCCGGGAGCGATAATATTTATCTGGATGGCTGTTACCCGGCGTTTTGATGAAATTAAAAATATGAAAATTCCGGCGGGAATTACTATCTTTCTTATCATAGCCGGACCCTGGTACTGGGAAATGTACCGTTTGCACGGTGCGGCATTTATTGACGGCTTTATCGGTGTCAACAATATTGTCAGATTTACGACTGCAGAGCATGCCCGGACATCCGGGTGGTATTTTTTCATTCCTGTTCTTATTATCGGCTTTTTTCCCTGGTCGGCGCTTATGGGACAGGCTATATGGTCAGCTTTGAAAACGAAGGAAAGCAAGGAGCGGAAAACTCTACTTTTTTTATTTATTTGGGCGGCATTTATTTTTGTTTTCTTTTCAATATCCAATACAAAATTGTTGAGCTATATCTTGCCGGTATATCCTCCGTTGGCGATGCTTGTGGGGTGGTATCTTGACCGCTCGTTTGCCGGTTATAGATTGGCTGGCTGGAGTATTGGATGGCTGCCCGGTTTAGGAATATTGGCGGTTTTAATGGCAGGCGGTTTTGTATTTGGGGTTAAATCATTGCCTGAAATAAGGTTAGGAGCTTTTGCTTTGGCACTGGTTATTATCGCCATGGTTAGTGCCGTTGGTTATTTTCTTAAAAAATGTGATGTTGGCAAGGCTGTTTGGGTTCAGGCCAGCGCGATGGCACTTGTTTCAATAATAATGGTAACATTACTATTGCCGCCGGTTATGAGCCAGTTTAGCAGCCGCGAGATTGCCAGGGATTTTTTAACTCACTATGACGGAAAGACCACTGTTTATGTTAGTAAATTTTTGCATCCTGGCTTTACCTATTACACTGATGTCTACGGCAATGAGCTGAAATCCGGAGCGGATTTTGCGAAAGAAGTTGCGGAAAATAGGCAAGCGTATTTTGTAGTACGGCAATCAGATTATATGGGGTTAAGTAATGAGGAGCGAAGAGCACTAATCGTTATACTTGAGTCAGACCAAAAAATGCTGCTTAAAAGATAATGAGACTAAAATTCAGATGGGGTTAAAACCCCACCTGAATTTTAGTCTCATTTATAACATAGCGCCGATATCTGTTGCATATCAGTTTATAGGGTGAAGGCAAATGCAAGTTTGGGTTTTATCCTGGCGAAAGCTGATGATGGCGTTATTGCCGGTGCTAGTTATAGGCTATTTGGCGTTATCACACCTCTTTGCCCAGCCGCGAAGTGCGGGGAAGATTATTGTTGTTGATGCTGGGCATGGGGGGATTGATCCCGGAGCTAATCGATCCGGCATATTGGAGAAGGACATTAACCTTGATATTACACTAGCGATACGTGATATGTTAAAGAATAATGGCGTTAAAGTAGTTTTGACTCGTGATACTGACGTTGATCTCAGTGGTCTATGTGATAATGAGAGAGTACGTGGGCGGTATCGACGCGACTTGAATGCTAGAATTGAAATGATCCAGGAATCTGATGCGGACTTGTTTGTTAGCGTTCATACTAATGCTAGTTACAAGACAAAGCGGCGGGGTTTCGAATGCTTTTATTCCGCAAAATCGGAACAAGGGAAGAGGCTTGCGGTGGCAATTCAAGAACAATTGCGAAGGGTAGCGCCTATTAGTCAAGAGGCCGAGCCGGCAGACTTTTTCGTCCTCAGACGCAATAAGGTGCCTGCCGTTCTGGTTGAAGTAGGGTTCATAACTAATCCGGAGGAACGAGCTTTGCTGCAATCAAATGAATATCAAAGAAAGCTTGCGAACGCGATTGCGTTTGGTATTTCGGATTATTACAAGTCAGCGTTTTTGCCATCAGCTAAATTTTAACCACTATAAGCAACGTGGTTTATTAATTTCAGGTGGGGTTACATGATACGAAGAGTATACACAACCATTAATAAATCGTAGTAATATGATATAGGGCGATGTTAACATACAACATCAAATATGAAAAGCGAGGAATTCCCATAAGGGGAGTTTCTCGCTTTTTTGTGCGCCCCGGGGGGGTGACGAAGATGTAGTGTAATTAGTTCGGCAGGATTAGTTTATGTAAAAAAACGGGTAATAAAAAGGAGGAAGAAAAAGTATGGCTATTACAGAAGCAGTGATTTATATCAGCGACGGAGAGTATGTGGAGGATCAATCGGTTACTTCTGCTGTATCAGGGGGGAAAGTGACCGATACTTACGCAACAGGAATCAAAGTATCTTCAGATGAGGAAAGTTTGAACGGGCTTTATGTAACAGGAGATCAATCGGCATACACCCTATCCAACTCAGAAATCGATCTTTCAGGAAACGGTTCTAACGACTTTGACGGCACCGGGGCAGGAGCGATGGCCAATGATGGGGCGACATTGGTTATAAAAAATGTTGATATTACCACCAACGGTTGTATCAGAAGTGCTGCCACTGTGACAGGCTCCAGCATTTTAAAAGTGTACAACTCTACGTTTACTGCCAATGGCGGTACTTTGCCTGACGACTATGTGGCAAAAACCGGTCCAGGAATGATGGAACCGCCATCAGGTTTGGGGATCAGCGGCACTTGCCGGTGTTGCCTCACGATGGATAATTCAAAGAGTTATTACTACGATTCCACGATCATCTCGGATGGCTGGGGCGCATTATCTACTGACTCTGCAAATGGTTATGTATATATGGAGGCCAATAATTGCAAGGTCCAGACTGTTGAAGACGGTTACTGTGCTTATGCCGACAATGGCTGTCATGATGTATTTAATAACTGCCAAATTGACTCTGCGGCTATGGCGATTATTATGGCTGGCGTAAGCGATGCCGTATATACAGATACCGAAGCGACTTGCGGCACGTACTTTGCAATGATTCATAATGTAATGGGTTCAACGTCTGAAATAGCCACCTTGACGGTCAATGGAGGCTCAATAGCAACAGATAAGGCTACATTTTATGTGAAAAGCGCTAATGCGGATATCATTGTTGATGGCGCAGCAATTACTTCTGACGTTTTGCTGCAAACGATTATAAATGATGATTCCAACCGCACTGTTGTTCCCGAAGGAGAGACCGTATATGGTATCAATGCAGTATTTAAAAATATGACGCTTGCAGGTTCTGTTTTGCACGAAGATACTGAAAGAACAACAGCTGTTTCTCTTGTGGCTACAACCTTAGCAGGAGATATACAAGACGCTACTATTACGATTGATGACGACAGCAAGTGGACTGCAACCGCTGATTCTGTTGTTACTTTGGGCAGCGCAAGTGTCGACAATATTGATGCGGCAACAGGCGTTACCATTACTGCAACCGCTGGCACGGACTGCACATTGAGCAGCGGGACTTACACGCTGGCAAGCGGAGGATCCCTGGTAGTAAGTGCAGCTGAATAACCTTCGGTTTATTATTAACCCGTACATACGGGCAAATCCCGCAGACTTTTAAGTCTGCGGGATTTTTTTTGTATTACCGGCTCTTTCTAAGGTGCAATCATAATTGGTTTTCAGACTATTTTCAGTTTACTGTTTTACAATAGGAGACGATTGATGTAAATTTATCTATTTATCGAGGTAAAGAATGATTGAATGTTTTTTAGCCATTGATTTTGATGGGACAATTGCTGAAGATGATGTTACTGACGCCGTTTTAACTAAGTTTGCTGGCGATGAATGGTTAGAAATTGAAGCGTGCTGGCTAAAAGGCGATATTGGTTCCAAGGAATGCTTAGTGCGCCAAATGGCGCTTGTCGAGGCTGACTGGGAGGCGGTGTTAAGCTTTATTGATGGTTTGGCCATTGACTGTAAGTTTGCCGCCTTTATCCAGTTTGTACGCATGCAGGGAACTGCCCACGCTATTATCAGCGATGGGTTTGCGGTATTTATCCGCAGGATTCTTGCTAACGCCGGGATTATCGGCGTACCTATTTTCGCTAATTATTTGACTGATGAAAACGGCGTTTTGAAAGCTTCCTTTGTCAACGACGCCGTAGGTTGTCCGGCCGGTACTTGTAAATGTGCCGTGGTTGAAAGGCTAAAAATGAATTTGCCGGTAGTACTCATCGGTGACGGTCGCAGCGATTTTTGCTTGGCTGACAAAGCCGATTTTGTATTTGCCAAAGACCGGCTTGCCGAGTATTGCCGGGAACGAGGGATTGCTCATCTGGAATACCGTGATTTCGCTGATGTAATTGACAATTTAAGCCGCCTGACCTTGTCTGATATGCAGCAAGTTGGATAATAGAATGGGGAGGATACTTTATGACAGACATTAATGAAAAAGAGCTTTTAGCATTGGAAGCAGAATACTGCTCCTATGGCGACACGGTGCACTATATCGAACCAGCGAAAATTTTTGAAAGTTGTGAGGGGACTTGGCTGTATGATACGGCAGGCCGACCATACCTTGACATGCAGATGTGGTATTCGGCGGTCAACTTTGGTTACCGTAACCAAGAAATTGAAGAGCCTCATAACCGGCAGCTTAAACGACTGCCGCAACTAGCCTGTCAGTATCTGCACAAAGAAAAGATATTGCTGGCGGCGAAAATTGCTCGCGAAACAGAAAAACGTTTTGGGATGAAAGGCCGAGTACATTTTAATGTCGGCGGCGCTCAGGCAATTGAGGACAGCATGAAACTAATCCGTAATTTTCGCGGCGGTAAATCGCTGATGTTTGCTTTCATGGGTGGATATCATGGCCGAACTCTGGGCTGTTCTGAAATAACAAGCAGTTATCGTTATCGTCGCCGGTATGGTCATTTTGGCAGTCGTGCATCTTTTATTCCGTATCCTTATTGTTATCGTTGCTTTTACGGCCTAAAGCGGGAGTCTTGCGGCTACGAATGTGTTAATCAGTTCGAAAAACTGTTTGAAACTGAGTATTATGGTGTGCTTGATCCTAAAGCCGGAGAAGCTGAGTTTGCCGCATTTTATGTTGAGCCATTGCAGGCTACCGGCGGGTATATTGCTCCGCCCCCTGAGTATTTCGCCAAGTTGGACAAGATATTAAAAAGATATAACATTCTATTGGTGGATGACGAGATTCAGATGGGTTTCTACCGTACCGGCAAGCTATGGGCGTTAGAACACTTCGGAGTAAAACCGGATATTGTTACTTTTGCAAAATCGCTGACAAATGGTTTAAACCCGCTATCAGGCGTGTGGGCTAAAGAAGAAATGATAAAACCGGAGGTCTTTCCACCCGGGTCTACGCACTCAACATTTTCCAGTAATCCGCTGGGGACTGCGGCTGGCCTTGCGACAATGGAGTATATAGACCGGCATGATTTAGAAACAAGTGTTAAAGAGAAAGGCGAATACCTTTTAGGGCGACTAAAGGAACTAAAAGAACACCATAGTGTTATTGGCGATGTCGACGGATTGGGGTTGGCACTGCGGATAGAGATGACCAAGTCTGATGGGTTTACACCTGATAAAGCTTTAGCTGATAGAATTGTCGATGAGGCTATGAAAGGCGACATTGAGGTAAACGGTAAAAAATATGGGCTGGTACTTGATATTGGCGGCCATTATAAGAATGCTTTTACCTTGGCTCCACCGCTTACTATCAGTTACGAGGAAATGGATCTATTTATTCAATTGTTTGAGTTAATTTTGAAGAGGTGCGGTGTATAAATGTCAAGTCAAGCAATCAATCTTAACGGTGGAGACGCTGGTGTCGTGCTTATACACGGTTTAACCGGCAGTCCTTTTGAGCTGAAATATATCGCCAATCAGCTTAACAGGGCAGGCTTTAGCGTCAAGGTTCCTTGTCTGGCCGGTCATGGCGGAACTATTAGCGATTTGAAAAAAACTTCCTGGCAGGATTGGTATCAAACAGTAATAACAGCAATCGAAGAACTGAAGGGCAGCTGTAATGAGATTTTTACTGCCGGCTTATGTATGGGGGCAGTCCTGGCATTGCATGCTGCATACGAATATCGTAATGATGTAAAGGCAGTTGCAGCGCTATCTACTACCTTTGAGTTCGATGGATGGAGTCTTCCGTGGTACAGCTTTTTGATGCCACTTAACAATTACACTCCGATACGCCATTTATATTCATACCCTGAAAGGGAACCATACGGCATCAAAAATGAACGCCTCCGGCGCATCGTAGCCAAAGGTCTTAAAGATAATTCCATTGCCTACGATTGTGTTCCAGGGGTAAGCATGTATCAGCTCCATAAACTTGGCGGTGTAGTTAAGCGAGAATTGCCTGGCATTACTACTCCGACAATTATCGTTCATTCTTTGGAGGATGACACAGCCAGCGTCAAAAACGCCAACCGTGTAGAAAAACTGCTTGGAGCCAAAGATGTGCGGAAAATCCTGCTTGATGACTGTTATCATATGATAACTATTGATAACCAACGTGAATTTGTTGCCGATGAAGTAACTTCCTTTTTCCGGAAACACGCTCGCAATATGGTAATCCAGGCGGGATGATGAAAGGTTTCAATGTATTGCTGGTGATAATTTCTATCTGACTTCTTTGGGATGTTTGTCTATAATCTGAGCATACTATTTATAATGTCCAAAACATTTGTTGTGGAGGTAATTATAAATGGCTGACAAAGTTATGTCAGAGGCGACCAAAGATAAGCTGGCGCATGAACTCGGGTTTGGCGAAAAGGTTGAAGATGGAGACTGGGGCGACGTTACAACCCGTGAAGTTGGCATGATGGTTAGAGAAGCCATAAAACGGGGCGAACAGGCCATTGCCCAAGAGAATGATTTAAAGTGATAAGCCTAGCAGAATGAGGAATGAATAGAAATAGCCTGAAGTTCAAAAAAAGTGGACTTCAGGCTATTTTAGGTGTGCGCCCGGCATGGCTCTTTGCGAGAAATGCTGACATACGAATGAATACAAAGTTTGTTATTGTGAGTTACGGTGTGTCTAATCTTTGGATAAGTTCATTGGCTTTTCTTATTAGTTCCTGGTCGGTAGTAAGTTGAATGGCTTGCTGAAAGGCAGTAATTGCTTCACGGTTGCTATTGAGGTTTGCTAATGCAAATCCTTTCATGTAGTAAGCAACTGCAAGATGGGGATTTAAGGCAATGGCTTTATTGAAATCGGGGATGGCTTGTTCATATTGCTTTAAACAGCAGTAAGCCTGGCCCCGGTTATAATACGTGATAGCATCTTTAGGGTCAATGGCAAGGGCCTTGTTATATTCATCGATAGCCTGTTCGTATTGCTTTAAGTAGGTATGGGCAACGCCTCTGTTATTGTAAGTGCGTGCATACTGAGGATTGAGGGCAATACCTTTAGTATAGTCTGCGATGGCCAGTTTGTATTGGTTTAACCTGGCATGCGTTAGGCCGAGATTATAATATACGTCCGCATATTGGGGGTCAAGAGAAATGGCTTTATTATAATCAGAAATGGCCTGATCCAATTTGTTTAAATCTGCGTATTCAGTGCCACGGTTAAAATACGTGACTGGATCCTTTGGGTTAAGAGTTATCGCCTGATCATAGTCGGCGATGGCCTGCTCGTGATGCTTTAACTGACCATGGGCAGCGCCACGGTTGGTATATGCGGCTGCATACTTGGAGTCAAGAGCAATGGCTTGGTCAAAGTCGGCGATGGCCTGCTGGTATTGTTTTAGCATATAAAATACCTTGCCGCGGTTATGATACGCTAGTTCAAATTTAGGGTTAATGGCAATGGCCTTGTCAAAATTCGCGATAGCCTTTTCGTATTGTTTCATCGCATAATAAATCATGCCCCGGTTATTGTAAACAAAGAAGTAATTTGGATTAATGGCAATTGCCATATCGAAATCAGCAATTGCTTGCTCATATTTCTTCAAGTGGACATAAGCGTTGCCGCGGGCATTGTACATGTATTCATTCCTGGGTATAAGGGCAATGCACGTGCTATAGTCGGCAACCGCTTGTTCATATTGACTCAATTTTCCATAGGCATCGGCACGGTAATAATAGAGGGGGAGCTTTTCTGGCTGTAAGGAGATTGCTTGGCTAAAGTCGGCAATCGCTTGTTCATATTGCTTTAGATTAAAGTAAGCTTTGCCGCGGTTATAATACGCTTCAGCGTAGTTTGAGTTAATGGTAATGGACAGGTTAAATTCAACGATAGCCTGCTCATATTGCTGCGCCTTTAGTTGCGTAACTCCAAGGTCGAAGTATTCTTTTGCCGTTAATTCTTTTGCCATTGTGACTGAGAGGGAAGTGCTGAGATTAGAAAAACTACAGTGAATAATAACGCGATGCAAGTTTTTGGCACAGCCTTATCAAATAAGTGGCACATAGGATACATTACCTCCTGTAATTTAATTAACCGGATTAAATTTCGGATTGCGGGTGGCCACCAAGCTGAATGATAAAGTTTTTGGCATTGTCGATATATGTTTGGTCGGTTCCAAGTCGGATGTATTGACGAAAAGCAGCAATTGCCTCCTGGGTGCGGTACAGGTTCATTAATGCAACTCCTTTGGTATAATATACATCGGTAAAGTGAGGATTTATAGCAATGACTTTATCAAAGTCTGCAATAGACTTTTTAAATTTTCCTAAACCCATGTAGGCAATGCCACGATAGGATATGTACGTATATGCATTTTGTTGGTCAAGGGTCAAAGCTTTATTGTAGTCAGCGATTGCTTTATCATATTGCTTTAGCCATAAATAGGTATTGCCGCGCAAAAAATATGTATAGGGGGTCGATAAAGAAGAATTTATGGCTTTATCAAAGTCGGCAAGGGCCTGTACGTATTTATTTAACTTGTAGTAAGCAAAGCCACGGTTCATATAGGTGCTTCTTTGATGGGGGTCAATTTCGATGGCTTTGTCATAGTCGTCGATAGCTTGGTTATATTGTTGGAGTTGAGAGTAAATCAGTCCGCGATAATTATATGCGTCGCCAGCCTGTGGATTAATGCTTATAACCATATTCAAGTCTTCAATGGCCTGCCTAAATTGTTCTAGTTTAGAATAGGCAGCGCTTCTTCCATAGTGCAAAAATGCATTACGTGGATCAACGATCAGAACCTTATTGAAATCAGCGATGGCCTCAGGATATCGTTTTAGTTCCAGATAAACAAGAGCTCTTGTTTCGTAGACATCAATACGCTGGTACTTGTTTTCAATTGCCTTATTAATATCTGCAATGGCTTTCTGATACTGGCCTTGTGTATAATAGGCATGGCCTCGGCAATAATACGCAAATCCGAATTTCGGGTTAACTTCAATGGCCTTGTCAAAATCAGAAAAAGCTAAATCAAATTTTTTAAGCATACAGTACGCCATAGCGCGGTTGTTGTATGCATATTCGAACCGGGGATTGATGGTGATGGCTTTAGTGAACTCTGAGATAGCTTGCTCAAAATTTTTTTCTGCTCCCCAATCAATCCCGTGATTATTGTATTCTTCTGCCGACGGTTCGGCATTTACTGTTAATGGCATAGCTGTAAGCAGCAAAACAGTAATGATTAATAATATAGTGAAAATTCCAGACTCAGACTTTATTCCTAGGTGTCGCAGACTATTAAACATGACATCCTCCTGTAAGCTGAAAGTTTGTTTGGATTAATTTCACTTAAATAACATTAATTTCCTGCAAAATTCAAAAGGTTATTTATATACATTTCGTTGGGACAACGTACAGCCTATGAAGTTTGTAGGATGGTTAGAGCGGAGTCTTACAGGCTGTTAATGAGATAAACTGAACAAACAGATGATAGCGGAAGAGGAATGAAGTAAAGTTATATAACAAAAACTCCGAAGTCTTTTGATAAGGCTTCGGAGTCTTGTTATATAACTTGAGCAGCGTTAATTATTCCCTGGATAATGAGACTAAAATTCAGATGGGGTTAAAACCCCACCTGAATTTTAGTCTCATTTATAGTCTGTAATATAGTTTATTGATTCGTCAAGCCATGAGATTTGAGCTTCGAGCTGTTTAATTGCGCCTTTTAACAGAATAAAATCGCCGAAATTCTCAGGGGAGATATGCTCTAAGTCTTGGTATTCATTGATTTTTGTTCTATAGCGTTGGAGGAGGTTTTGGCATTTCTCCTGGCGGGCTTTAAATTTTATTAAAAGTTGTTCTTTACTTAAATGTTCGGCAAAATAAACGCGCATTTTAAAAATATCTTTGCTTTGAGATAACTGTGGTTCATCCTCAAGAAGCCATTTTTTTAATTCTTCTTTTCCTTTGCCGGTAATGGAATATAGTTTTTTTTCTAAGAGTTTACCTTGGATAACAGTTTCATATTGAATGAATCCGGCTTGGACTAATTTTTTTAATTCCGGATAAATCTGGCTCTGATTTGCGCTCCAAAAGTCAGCGACACTGTCATTAAAAATTTTTGTTAGATCATAGCCGGTAATGTTTTGTTTATCAATTAAGCCTAAGATGGCATAGCCTAAGATATTCACAATAGATGCTCCTTGCCTTGACTTTCTAACATCTAAGTATATATAATAAACCCATACATATCAACGTGTATATATTTACATGTTCGAATGTATATGTTTATATTTATATATAATAAAAGGAGATATGCTTTATGGGAGAAGAATTGAAAAAATTGATTGGTAAACATTTTATCTATACGTACCATAATGGCTGGCAGTATGAAGTTTATATTAAAAACGCGAAGACTTTTGATTACCGGATTCACAGTGGGCTTGTTGGCGGTCGTTGGGTAAAAGGACAAGAGGCGTATATTGTTGCTTTAGCGGATGACATTTACAAGATTTCCTGGGATGAACCGACAGGTACTTGTGTGAGCCTGGCATTTAATTTAGCGACGCGAAAAATTCATGGTACGATTTTCTTCCCGGCTTGGGTTGCCCAAGAACCTAAGAAAACAGTATGTTTTCAAAATGACCATTTGCCACTAATGAACCAGTATCGTGATCAGGGGCCAACTTACCCCAAAATGGTGGTTGATGAATTTGCAACAATTACATTTATAGAAGAATGTGGTGCCGATAATGATGAAGTAATTAATTGTGCACCATGTGATCTGCCTGAGAATTATACAAAACGGAAAAATTAGTGTTAGAACATAAAGAGGTGCGAAGATGGGCGGAATGAAGCTAAAAAAAATGCTGGCAACGATGACTTTACTAAGCTCGTTATTTATAGTTGGGCTAACCGGAAGTGTTTTTGCCGCACCGAATAATGCAGAAAGCAAGAGTCTGGATGTCCAAATTAAACATCCTGTAATTCAGTTGATTTCTGATGTTGTTTATGAGCAGGTGCCTATGCGAGGCTATGATAATGTCGCGATGCAAATGGATGTGCTAAAACCCAAGAAGGCTGAGAAAATGCCGGCGATTGTTTTTATAACCGGAGGCGGATTTATTAATGCGAATAAAGACAGCTACATACAGCAGCGTATGGCTCTTGCCGAGGCTGGGTATGTTGTCGCAAGCATTGAATACCGGGTTGCCCCGACAGCGAAGTTCCCACAGCCGTTAGAAGATGTAAAGGCAGCCATTCGCTATCTCAAGGCGAATGCCGATAAATTTAATATTAATGCTAATAAAATTGGTGTATTAGGAGAATCGGCAGGCGGATATTTGTCCGCAATGGCAGGTACCACCAATGGAACAAAACTATTTGATAAAGGTGAGAATTTAAATCAGAATAGCAATATACAGGCGGTTGTTGATATTTATGGCTTATCTGATTTAACGCGGGTTGGAGCTGATTTTTCAAAAGAAGTGCAGGAGGCGCATAAATCGGCAGGCGCAACAGAAGCGCTGTGGGTGAATGGCAGCTCTGTTTTCGGCGGGAAAGACGGAGGCATTTTAGCAAATCCAGAAGAGGCAAAAGCAGCAAATCCGCTTACGTATATTTCTAAAAAGACTCCTCCGTTTCTGTTGATGCATGGGGATAAGGATACTCTTGTATCGCCAAGTCAAACGGAAATACTGCATCAGGCGCTGGTGGCGCATGGAATTGAATCCACCAGGTATGTTGTCAGAGGGGCACAGCATGGTGGGGTTTATTGGGTTCAGCCTGAAGTAATGCAGGTAGTGATTGACTTTTTTGATAAGCATTTGAAATGAGGCTGGTTTGGCGAAGACCATGCGCAAATATCGGCTAAATTGAAGAGAATGCTGCCTTTGACAGGGTCTAGGGCTGATAAAACCACGGCATAATATGATTTGCCGTGGTTTTTCAGGATGATACAAAGGTGAAATTTTTTTCGGGTGTGAAAGTGTTATAATAAAGCTAAGCCCGGTTAGGGTAAAATGTCCTGGTGATAGTGCGGCGGCAAAGGAGCCGGGACAGCGGTTGGCAGTCTAGACAGGTAAACTGGAACGGGAAGTCTTGGTGATAGTGCGGCGGCAAAGGAGCCGGGACAGCGGTTGGCAGTCTAGACAGGTAAACTGGAACGGGAAGTCCTGGTGATAGTGCGGCGGCAAAGGAGCCGGGACAGCGGTTGGCAGTCTAGACTGATAAACCGGAACGGGAAGTGTCCTGGTAATAGTGCGGCGGCAAAGGAGCCGGGACAGCGGTTTGGCGGTTTAGACTGATAAACTGGAACGGCATAGCTCCAGGCAAAGGGCAACGGTTTTCACTTATATGGGAGCGAAAGCAAATTATAAGGAGATAAAATTTGTGAGAGTCGTGGGTATTAATGGAAGCCCCAGAAAAGACGGTAATACAGCTATCTTAATCCGAACTATATTTAAGGAGCTGAATGAGCAAGGGATTGATACTGAACTCATAGAATTAGCTGATGTTGATATTAAAGGTTGTATGGCCTGCGGAGGATGTGGGGCAAAGAGCAAGCGGTGTGTCATAACAGATGACGGCTTTAACGATTGCTTCGCTAAGATGGCAGCGGCCGACGGTATTATATTAGGTTCTCCGGTATATTCTGCCGGTGTTACTTCGCAGATAAAAGCGCTGCTTGATAGAGCGGCTATTGTAGCGGCTGCTAACAAAGGAATGTTTAAGTATAAGGTTGGTGCCGCAGTAGTAGCGGCGCGGCGTGGGGGCGCTATGAGCGCGGTAGATACTTTGCATCATTTTTTACATAGTAAAGAGATGTTTTTGGTAGGTTCTACTTACTGGAATATGGTGTATGGCAGAGATATTGGTGAAGTAGAACAAGACCATGAAGGTATAGCAAATATGAAGAATCTGGGCCAAAATATGGCCTGGTTGTTGAAAAAAATTCATGGCTAAGGAAGAAGAAAAGAATAGACTTTCAAAAAATGCGAATTTGTGTATGACGAATACTATTGTCCTATGCCCAATGAACCAGATATTGACTTACAACACAACCAATCGAGATGGATATCAATGTACACAAAGTAAAGCACAGCAAAAACGATAGAGAAGGTATTTGCCGATGCCAAGGAAAGGCATGCCATGAGGTATACTAAATTGCGGGGCCTGCAAAAGCTGAAGATGCAGGTTGCGCTTACTTTTGCCTGCATGAATTTAAAGAAGCCGGCAACTTGGAAGTGTAGAGAGGGACTTTTGATACGCTTTTTTTATTTAAAAATGGCACCTTACGCTTTGCGTAAGGTGCCATTTTTGTCTGCGGTTTGAAATGAGACGCGAGTACAGGCAGGTTTTTTACCCCGACTGTACTCGCGTCTCATTTTTATAGTGCGCTCGGTATGGTGTGAGTTACGATCGAGATCATATCCTAATTCTATATGATGAATTCGTAAATGTAAGCCGCTAATATAACATTTTTTTAGCTTAATTTAGCGCTAAATGTATAAAAGAATATATTTGTCTAAAGGAAAAATAGGGAAATATGTCGAATTATAGGGAAAGCTGTAACGGTTTAAAGAGATGAAAATGCTATTTGGGGAAGGGGGAATATAATAAATACGCATATGATTGAGCTGAAGGAAACTAAAAAAGACTATACCGGCGTTTTTCTTGAAATCATGCCAACACGGATAATGGGATTTAAAGGAGTATGGGGATAAAGTAATATGAAAAAAAATAAATGGATAATATATGGAGCAAGGCTTTTCTTATTTTTATGCTGCTGGGTTGGTATAATAATGACAGCTGAAGCTGCAACTTTTACTACAGCGATGACTTTTACTTCTACTGGACAAACTAAGACAATAAGTACTACGGCGTGGGATACTTGTAATTTTGGCGTTTATGATAAACAATCGTATGATACTTATACTACTGCTCCGATTGGGGTAGATTCTTCTCTAAATTCTTGGTATACCTCCGGTAATAGTAATATTACTGGTAGTATTGCAACAGCGAATGCTACGTATATAATTAAATCTATTCCTACTGACGGGACATATACGTACTTTAATCAGCTTAGCGTTGAACTGGTTTCAATAAACACGCCAGGGTGTACCTCCGATACTATTACGTTGTACTATGATAGTATGGGTGTTGGAACTCTGGATGGCACTCTAACCATAAATGTTTCCATTGTACCCAGTATAAATCTATCTCCGACCACGCTGTCAGCAGGCAAGGTCGGTACAAGCTATTCAGCAGCTGTTGCCGCCAGCGGCGGTACGTCATCATATACTTATGCGATAACTAGCGGCAGCTTGCCAACTGGCCTTAGTTTAAGCAGCAGTGGCGCAATAAGCGGTACGCCGACCACGGCCGGCAGCTACACTTTTACGGTTACTGCGACTGATAGCGGCAGTAATACCGGTTCGCAAAGCTATACGTTAGTAATAGCGCCAAATATAACCATCCCGACCACGCTGTCGGCAGGCAAGGTTGGCACAAGCTACTCGGCAACTCTTACGGCCAGCGGCGGCACAAGCCCCTACACTTATGCTGTAACTAGCGGCAGCTTGCCAGCAGGCCTTAGTTTAAGCAGCGGTGGCGCAATAAGCGGTACGCCGACCACGGCCGGCAGCTATACTTTTACGGTTACTGCGACTGATAGTAGCAGCTATACTGGTTCGCAAAGTTATACCGTAGTAATAGCGCCCGATATAACCCTATCCCCAACTACATTGTCATCAGGCACAGTCGGCACAAGTTACTCAACAACTCTTACAGCTAGCGGCGGCACAAGCCCCTACACCTATGCTGTAACAAGCGGCAGTTTGCCAGCCGGTCTTAGTTTAAGCAGTGGCGTAATAAGCGGTACACCGACCACGGCCGGCAGCTATACTTTTACGGTTACTGCGACTGATAATAGCAGCTATACCGGTTCGCAAAGCTATACCTTAGTAATAAATAGTGTGCCGACGATAACCCTAACGCCGACTACGTTGTCAGCAGGCACGGTTGGTACAAGTTACTCAGCAACTCTTACGGCCAGCGGAGGTGCAAGTCCCTACACCTATTCTGTGACGGGCAGTTTGCCGACAGGGCTTAGTTTAAGCAGCAGTGGAGCAATAAGTGGTACCCCGACAGCAGTCGGCAGTTACACTTTTACTGTTACTGCGACTGATAGCAGTAGCTATACTGGTTCGCGAAGCTATATCCTTGTAATAAATAGCCCTGCGATTAGCATAACTCCGACTGCGTTGTCAGCAGGCACAGTCGGAACAAGCTACTCAGCAAGTCTTACGGCCAGCGGCGGTACAAGCCCCTACACCTATGCTGTGACGAGCGGCAGTTTGCCGACAGGTCTTAGTTTAAGCAACAGCGGAGCAATAAGTGGTACACCGACAACCGCCGGCAGCTATACCTTTACCGTTACTGCGACTGATAGCTACAGCCAGACTGCTATGCAAAGCTATACTTTAACAATCCAGGCTATTCCAGCACCTACGGCTCAGAATGCAACTGTGAATGTAGCGTTTAACAGTACAGGAACGGCAATTGATATGTCAAAGTATATATCAGGAACATATACTTCCGTGAGTGTAGCAACTAGTCCAAGCCATGGTAGTGCGACAGCAGGCGGCAGTATAATTACCTATACGCCTAGTAAAGGCTATTCAGGGACTGATAGTTTTACGTATAATGCTACTGGGCCAGGCGGTACTTCAGCCGATGCAACAGTAAGTATTATTGTGGCGGCAAAACCAGATCCAAGTAAAGATACCGAAGTGCAAAACACAATTACCTCGCAGGTAAATATGGCAAAAAACTTTGTTAGCACGCAAATCAGCAACCTGCAAGGACATTTAGAACATCTGCATTCTAGTGCGGCAGAAACAGAAGCTGCAGGGCGCAAAAAGGGAAGAAAAGCCCAAAATATTAATCTTTTGGGCAGTAATACTGAAAGCGTTATTAGTGATTATGCAGGTAATACTACTGCGGATAGTAAATCCAGAACCATAACAACGCTGCCGTCGCTAGGGGTGAATTTTACAAGTCGGCCTAATGCAGATGGTCTAGCCTGGTGGAGTGTCGGTAGTATTCAAATAGGAAAACTAGAATCAGAAAGTACCCAAAGCAGCAATGTCAATATTCGTACAAGTGGAATTACATTAGGGGCAGACCGAAGGATCAGCTCCGTATTGACCGCCGGTGGAGCTGTTACGCTGGGACGGCAGTATAGTGAAAGCGGTGATAATGGCAGCAATGTACGAGGGATCAGTGGCGGAACGGCTCTTTATAGCAGCTGGCATTATAAAAATGGCAATTACATAGATGCCATGGCCGGGTACCAAAGATTAAAATTCAATACTGAGCGATATATTACTGCGAGCGGCGAAATAGCAGATAGTATTCGTTACGGAAATCAATGGTATGCATCAATTATTGCCGGGCATGAATATAAAACCAAGGAACAATTGTTAGGAATATATAGTCGCTTAACCGAGGCTCGAACCCAATTGGAGCAAACCGGGGAAAATAGTTCAAGCTCATATGCGTTAACATATGCTGCGCAGCATATTGATTCATGCAGCTTGGCTGCTGGTATACGTGTCGAGAGGAAATACCCCAGTTCTTTTGGTGTAATAACGCCTAAAGTTCGCTTAGAATTTCAGCATGAGTTTCAAACCATTGGTAGTGCGTATGTTGCCTATAGTGATGATTTATCAACCTGGTATCAAATTGTGCCACAAAGCTATGGACAAAATGTGTTGAATTCAGAATTAGGCTTTGATGTAGAAATTTCGAAGTCAGCAAAAACTAGCGTGGTATATAATTGGCACCATTACCTGAATGGTACGACTCAGGGTTATTTATCCTTTAAATATATGTATCGATATTAAATAGAAAAGGAACTGTTTATATGATTTTTGAACTGCTACCCGTCAAGTGAACAATGAAATATATAAAATCATTTCTGTTGTCAGCAACCCTAATAAATGGGTTGCTGGCAGTTTTTTATGCGGCTAAATACATCTCATGTTTTTCACATGGAGTC